>PPYE01337899.1_pt1 | contig 133662 bp, 119 predicted proteins | sample 1559881 | NCBI WGS metagenome assembly PPYE01 (sample SAMN08240022, study PRJNA423297) | Human gut metagenome, whole genome shotgun sequencing project.
TAGTGTTAGACATATATTCAAGCCTATCTCTTATCTGGAGATACAGCTACTGTCTGGTGTTTCAGGGGGCTACATCACTATGAGATAGAGCTGGTGGTGGCGATTGGTAAAAAGGGCAGCGATATTCCGCTGGAAAAAGCGCACGAATATATCTGGGGCTATGCCACCGGTCTGGATATGACCCGCCGTGACCGGCAGATGGAGATGCGTCAGATGGGGCGTCCATGGGAAATCGGCAAAGCGTTTGATCTCTCCGCGCCCATCGCGCCGTTGCATAAAGCCAGCGAAAGTGTGGATGTTAACCATGCGCCAATCTGGTTGCAGGTCAACGGCGACGATCACCAGCGTAGCGATATTCGCCACCTCATCTGGTCTGTGAATGAAACCATCAGCTATCTGTCAGGCTTTTTCGAACTGCAGCCAGGCGATCTGATCTACACCGGTACACCCGAAGGCGTAGGGGCGGTAGTGAAAGGGGATGTGATCACCGGAAACGTAGACGGTTTAACCCCCATCGCCGTGAAGATTGTCTGAGGTGGATAATGAAGCTGTACAGTTTCTTTAATAGCTCCGCGTCATATCGTGTACGCATTGCGCTGGCGCTGAAGGGGCTCGATTACCAGACGGTGGGCGTCAATATTCGCATTGGTCAGCAGAACGAACTGGCCTACCGGCGAATGAATGCGGTGGGACTGGTGCCGACGCTGGTGACCGATGACGGAGAATCACTCGGGCAGTCTCTGGCGATAACCGACTGGCTGGATGGCCACTTTCCACAGTCGCCGCTGCTGCCCGCCGATTTCCCGGCGCGTAGTAAGGTGCTGGAAATCGTTTATGCCATCGCCTGCGATATTCACCCTGTAAACAATCTACGGGTGCTGCGCTACCTGAGCGAAGAGCTAAAGGTCAGTGAAGAAGATAAAAAACGCTGGTATGCCCACTGGATCCAGCAAGGGTTAAGCGCGGTGGAACAGATGTTGCGCCAGAGTCACTCGGGGACGTTTTGCGTGGGGGACGCACCGACGCTGGCGGATTGCTGTCTGATCCCGCAGTGGGCAAACGCGTTGCGGATGGGTTGCGATCTGAGCGGATATCCACGCTGTAAGGCGGTATATGATGCCTGTACCCAGCTTCCGGCGTTTATCGCCGCCGCGCCCGAGAATCAACAAGACAAAATTCCAGCCTGATAAGGAGAACGACAATGGCTAAAGTGACACGCGCAATTATCGTGGGTGGCGGGATTGGCGGCGCGGCGACCGCGCTATCGCTGGCCCGTCAGGGCATTAAAGTGATGTTGCTGGAGAAAGCGCACGAGATTGGTGAAATTGGCGCGGGTATTCAGCTCGGGCCGAATGCATTTTCTGCTCTGGACAGCCTTGGCGTGGGGGAAGTTGCCCGTCAACGCGCCGTTTTTACCGACCACATCACGATGATGGATGCGGTAAATGCGAAAGAGGTAGTACGCATTGAAACCGGGCAGGCGTTCCGCGATCACTTTGGCGGTCCTTATGCGGTTATCCATCGGGTTGATATTCACGCCAGCGTTTGGGAAGCGGCACTGGTGCATCCTAACGTTGAGTATCGCACTTCAACTAACGTGGTTGATATTCGCCAGACAGAGAATGACGTGACGGTATTTGACGAGCACGGCAACAGCTGGACGGCAGATATTCTGGTGGGCTGTGACGGTGTAAAATCGGTTGTTCGTCAGTCTCTGATTGGCGATGCTCCGCGGGTTACCGGGCACGTGGTCTATCGCGCCGTGATTGATTGCGATGATATGCCGGAAGATTTGCGCATTAACGCGCCGGTATTGTGGGCCGGACCGCATTGTCATCTGGTGCACTATCCACTGCGCGGCGGCAAACAGTACAACCTGGTGGTGACCTTCCACAGTCGTCAGCAGGAAGAGTGGAGGGTGAAGGATGGTAGCAAAGAGGAAGTGCTCTCCTATTTTGCGGGTATTCATCCACGCCCTCGTCAGATGCTGGATAAACCGACGTCATGGCGGCGCTGGTCAACCGCCGATCGTGAGCCGGTAGAGAAATGGGGAACCGACCGCATCACGCTGGTGGGAGATGCCGCGCACCCGGTGGCGCAATATATGGCGCAAGGAGCCTGTATGGCGCTGGAAGATGCTGTCACGCTAGGTAAAGCGTTACAGCAGTGTGACGGCGATGCGGCTGATGCCTTTGCGCTGTATGAGTCGGTGCGTATTCCGCGTACCGCACGCATCGTCTGGTCAACGCGCGAAATGGGACGCGTCTACCATGCCGCAGGCGTCGAGCGTCAGGTGCGTAATCTGTTGTGGAAAGACAAATCGCAGGCCGAATTTTATCGCGGTATGGAATGGTTATACGGCTGGAAAGAAGATAACTGCCTGCTGCCACGCTGAGCCTCTTTAATCTCCCGAACGGAGGCGCTACCATAGCGCCTCTTTTTTTGCGGGTGACGATATGCGTGTTTTACTGGCGCCGATGGAAGGCGTGCTCGACTCACTGGTGCGCGAGCTGCTGACTGAAGTGAATGATTACGATCTGTGCATCACCGAGTTTGTGCGCGTGGTGGATCAGCTCCTGCCGGCAAAAGTATTTCATCGACTCTGCCCGGAACTGCATAACAACAGCCGGACGCCATCCGGCACGTTGGTTCGCATTCAGCTGTTAGGGCAGTATCCGCAGTGGCTGGCGGAGAATGCCGCGCGCGCGGTAGAACTGGGATCGTACGGTGTCGATCTGAACTGCGGCTGTCCGTCGAAGCTGGTGAACGGCAGCGGCGGTGGCGCAACGTTATTGAAAGATCCTGAGCTTATCTACCGGGGCGCAAAAGCTATGCGCGAGGCGGTCCCGGCTCATCTCCCGGTGACGGTGAAAGTGCGTCTGGGCTGGGATAACAGCGATCGGCAGTTTGAAATTGCCGATGCCGTGCAGCAGGCTGGCGCCAGCGAACTGGCGGTGCATGGTCGAACCAAGGAACAGGGCTATAAGGCAGAACATATAAACTGGCAGGCGATTGGCGAGATCCGCCAGCGACTGACTATTCCGGTTATCGCGAATGGCGAAATCTGGGACTGGCAGAGCGCCCAGGATTGTATGGCCATCAGCGGATGCGATGCGGTGATGATTGGACGTGGCGCATTAAATATTCCAAACCTGAGCCGCGTGGTGAAATACAACGAACCGCGTATGCCGTGGCCTGATGTCGTGACGCTGTTGCAAAAATATACCCGTCTTGAAAAGCAGGGGGACACCGGGCTGTATCATGTAGCGCGGATTAAGCAGTGGTTAGGGTATCTGCGAAAAGAATATTCAGAGGCAACCGCGCTGTTTCAGGAAATTCGTGCGTTAAACAATTCGCCGGATATCGCGCGTGCGATTCAGGCTATTACCCTTTGAACACAGCTGATGCGCCAGACCGGATTAAATGTTAATGCCTTATCCGGGCTGGCTGATAGGCAGCAATATCAAAAAATCATCTTAAACACGCCTGTTACCACCAACAGTCCAATCAGAAAAATAATCAGAATAACCCACAGCAGAATTTTCATTAACTTTCCTTTTTTTTGGTAAGTTCAGATTGAGTATAGGAAAGTATTAATCATTCTGCCTGGAGGCGCTGTTATGCTGGTTTACGTGCGCTGAGCAGAAACACCATCGGCCGCTCTTTTTCTTCATCTAACGCTGGGTTTTCAGCAATCTGTTGCGCGGAAGGTCCCCATTCATCGACACAAACCATGTCGAATCCGGCCCCAATCAGCGCATTAATCCAGGTCGCCAGCTTACGGTGCTGTTTTTTGACGCCCTCAGCAAACCAGTTACTGATGCGCTCACCTTCCTGCTGATAATGATTAATCGGCCAGGAGAGTTGCCCGGTTTTATCTTTGATCCAGCCCTGGTTAAGCGGTGCGGTATAAATTGGATGCTCAGCAGAGAAAACCAACATGCCTCCCGGTGTTAATGACTGGTAAATGGTTACGAATAATCGTTCTATATCGTGCAAATAGTGCAAGGCAAGCGAGCTATAAACCAGATCAAAGGAATTTGGGGACAAGGTAAGCGTTTCAAGATCTTCACGCTGATAAACGATGCCATTACCCTGCGTCATACTGTGCGCCTGAGTTAACATTTTTTGTGAAATATCCAGTCCCACTACACTGGCAGCCTGATTATCGCGTGCGTAGCGGCAAAACCAGCCATATCCACAGCCCAAATCAAGAATGTTTTTGCCTTGAAGAGAGGGGAGCATCGCTTGTATTGTCGGCCATTCTGGCGCGCCGTCGAGCCCCTTTACTGAACGATCCAGTGTGGCATATCCAGCAAAGAACTCAGGATCGTCATAGATATTCTGTGACATAAAATCTCCATCCATTAATTATTAAAACTATTTAACCTATATTATTCGCGAGGTGTATATTTTTCTGATTTTATATTTTTATTGCCAAAGATGTATTGCCACGCGTAACTAAAAAAGCAAAAGCGACAAGTCGTAATCTCTGCACATCTTTTCTTACCTGTATATCTCCATGAATCGTAATTCTGTGTTTATCACCACGGCATTGTTGCCGCTTTTTGTTCTGATGGCAGGCTGTGCGCCTATGCATGATGACCGCCAGTCTCTGTCACAGCAGACCCCTGCTGCGAATGTCGATACCACATTGCCTGCCGCGTTAAAAAATGGCTGGCCGGACAGCCAGTGGTGGAGGGCATATCACGACCCACAACTTAATGCGTTGATTGACAGCACGTTGCGAAATTCTCCTGATATGCAGGTAGCGGAACAGCGCATTCAACTGGCGGAGGCGCAGGCTAAGGCCGTGGAAGCACAGGATGGCCCGGAGATCGACTTCTCCGCAGACGTTGAGCGTCAGAGAATGTCAGCTGAGGGTCTGATGGGACCGTTTGCCATTACCGATCCGGCCGCCGGAACAACAGGACCGTGGTACACCAATGGAACCTTTGGTTTAACCGCTGGCTGGAATCTGGATCTGTGGGGTAAAAATCGGGCTGAAGTGACGGCGCGTATTGGGGCCGTTAAGGCACGTGAGGCTGAGCGCGAGCAAACCCGGCAGCTGCTGGCGAGCGGTGTCTCCCGCCTTTACTGGGAATGGCAGACGCAGGCGGCGCTGAAAACCGTACTGACGCAAATCGAAAGCGAGCAGCAAAATGTGATAAGCGTCGATCGTCAGCTGTATCAAAACGGTCTAACTTCTTCAGTGGAAGGCGTTGAAACTGATATTGACTCCAGCAAAACAGAGCAGCAGTTGAATGATGTCAGCGGCAAAATGAAGGTGATTGAAGCACGGCTGAGCGCGCTGACCAATGCCCAGTCCACTGCCCTGAAGCTCCATTCGACCCCACTGCCCGCGGTCGAAAGCCAGCTCCCGTCACAATTGGGTTACTCGCTACTGGCCCGCCGCCCGGATTTACAGGCGGCGCACTGGTACATTGAGTCATCGCTGAGCAGCATTGATGCGGCGAAAGCGGCGTTTTATCCCGATGTGAATCTGATGGCATTTTTACAACAGGATGCGTTACATCTGAGTGACTTGTTCCGCCATTCCGCGCAGCAAATGGGCGTAACCGCTGGGCTGACTCTGCCTATCTTTGACAGCGGCAGGCTGAACGCAAATCTCGATATTACGAAAGCGCAAAGCAACCTGACGGTGGCGAATTACAACAAAGCGGTGGTGGATGCGGTGAATGACGTGGCACGTGCTGCATCGCAGGTAGAAACATTAGCGCAGAAAAATCAGCATCAGCAGCAGATTGAACATGACGCTCAGCGCGTAGTGGGGCTGGCTCAGGCACGCTTTAATGCGGGTATTATTGCGGGCTCCAGGGTCAGCGAGGCAAAGATCCCGGCATTACGTGAGCAGTGCAACGGTCTGCTTTTGCAAGGGCAATGGCTGGATGCCTCAATTCAGTTGACCAGTGCGCTGGGCGGCGGTTATCACGCGTCCTGATTAATCGGCCCGACGGTGTTCCGCTGTCGGGCCATCTTCATTGCGCTTTACGCGTGCTTCGCCGTTTCATCCACCAGCGGACGCCCGCGACAATCCCGATAACCAGCACCAGCCAGATGCCATGCTTGATATGCTGGTCAAGGCTGTGCAGCCACGGCGCTATCACTTCACCACCGATGTAGCCCAGAGTAGTAAATAACGATGCCCAGACAAACGCGCCAAGAATATTTAGCGGTAAAAAGATCTTCGGCGGCAGGTGACTGGCGCCAATCAGTAAGGGACCAATAACGCGAAAGCCGTACATAAAGCGCGTACCGACTACAAACAGGTAAGGACGTCGCTGGATTATCTTCTGTGCGTAATCAATTTTCGCCTGGTGGCGCGAGAAACGCTGCAAAATTTTGCCGCCAAGACGACGTCCGAGTAAATAAAGCAACTGATCGCCAATCATCCCGCCCAGCGCGACCGAGAGTACCACCAGGGGAAATTTCAGGACGCCCTGATGCGCCGCAACGCCGCCTAACAGGGTAATGGTTTCGCCTTCCGCCAGACTGCCGATGATTAACGCAGCATAGCCGTATTGCGCAACATAATGATTTATATCCATACGATTGTATGACCTCCACTGCTAATAGCATACACCCTATGATTATTTGATGCCGGAAAAGCCGCGTAGTAGCGCTTAAGGTCGCTCAGCTCTCCAATGCCTGATGGCGCTTCGCTTATCATGCCTACGCCTGAACAAACTTTTTACCCGGCGCTTCGGTATTTTTTCTGTGTACATAAAATAATCAAAAGCTGAATTATACTTGAAGTGTTGAGGTCCGGAGCTGACAAGAAGGGGGCGGTATGAACCATGTCTGGGGGCTGTTTTCCCATCCCGATCGTGAAATGCACGTGATCAACAGCGAAAACGAAAGCGTTTCGCATCACTATACCCACCATGTACTGCTGATGGCGGCAATCCCGGTGGTTTGCGCATTTATCGGCACCACGCAAATCGGCTGGAATTTTGGCGATGGCAATATCCTGAAGCTGTCTCTGTTGACCGGATTTGCGATGGCAATTCTGTTTTACGGGGTGATGCTGGCGGGCGTCGCCGTCATGGGACGGGTTATCTGGTGGATGGCGCGTAATTACCCGCAGCGCCCATCGCTGGCGCATTGTATGGTTTTTGCAGGATATGTCGCGACGCCGCTGTTTTTAAGCGGACTGGTCGCACTTTATCCGCTGGTCTGGCTGTGCGCATTGGTGGGGACCATCGCGTTGTTTTACACCGGCTATTTACTTTATCTCGGTATACCTACGTTCCTGAATATCACACGCGAGGAAGGGTTAAGTTTTTCCAGTTCGACGCTGGCGATCGGTGTGCTGGTACTGGAAGTTCTGCTGGCTATTACGGTAATCCTGTGGGGTTACGGCTACCGATTATTCTGACGGATAAACCTGTCTGCGCTGCGTTGTTGACGTAAAAGTCAGCAACGCAGCATTTCGAGACGATTCTCCTGTGGCGGCAAACCTGCCGGATCGCTATGATGCCTGAGCTAGCTTGAGATAATACTTAGTCTCTGGCGGTGTGCGTTGTGACGTGCGTGAACCATTATCAGAAATCTCATCATGCTGAAATTCCGAGTTTCATTATTAAGCCTTGCCCTGGTGCTGGCCGTTCCTTTTGCACCCCAAGCCGTGGCGAAAACGGCAACTACCGCAGCGGCTTCTCAACCTGAGATAGCGTCCGGTAGCGCGATGATTGTTGATCTGAATACCAACAAAGTTATCTATTCGAACCACCCGGACCTTGTGCGTCCGATTGCGTCGATTACCAAGTTAATGACCGCGATGGTGGTGCTTGATGCACGACTGCCGTTGGATGAGAAACTGAAAGTTGATATCAGTCAGACACCGGAAATGAAAGGCATCTACTCTCGTGTGCGACTGAACAGTGAAATTAGCCGTAAAGACATGCTGCTGCTGGCGCTGATGTCGTCAGAAAACCGTGCGGCAGCCAGTCTGGCGCATCATTACCCTGGCGGTTATAACGCGTTTATTAAAGCCATGAATGCCAAAGCGAAAGCGCTCGGCATGACTCAGACACGCTTTGTGGAACCAACCGGCTTATCGATTCATAACGTCTCGACAGCTCGTGATTTAACCAAGCTGCTGATCGCCAGCAAGCAGTATCCGCTGATTGGCCAGTTAAGCACTACGCGTGAAGATATGGCGACCTTTGCCAACCCGGCTTATACGCTGCCATTCCGTAACACCAACCATCTGGTATACCGCGATAACTGGAATATTCAGTTAACCAAAACCGGATTTACCAATGCGGCAGGCCACTGTCTGGTGATGCGCACCGTGATCAATAACAAACCGGTGGCGCTGGTGGTGATGGATGCGTTCGGTAAATATACCCACTTTGCCGATGCCAGCCGTTTACGCACCTGGATTGAAACCGGCAAGGTGATGCCGGTTCCGGCGGCAGCGCTGAGCTACAAAAAGCAAAAAGCGGCGCAGATGGCGGCGGCAGGTTCAGCTACGGGTGAGCAAACCGCGCAAAACGATTAAACCGTAGGCTGGCCAAGCGAAGCGCCCCCGGCAACGTGCCCGATGGCGCTTACGCTTATCGGGCCTACGATTCTTTCCAGAACTTTTGCTTACTCGTTTTACCAATACCCGGATTCATACTGTTGGTGGGGTCATTCTCGCGGTAAAAACGGGTTAATGTTTCCGGTGCTTTATACAGATGTCCGACGTTATGCTCTGCCGGATACTGTGCTCCGCGCTCGTGCAGAAGCTCCAGCATCTGCTCTTTTAGCGCATGTGCATCCACGCCTTTTTTCACGATGTAATCCTGATGGAATACATAGCACATAAAGTGACCGTAATAGAGCTTATGCACCAGTTGACTGTCGATTTCTGGCGGCAGATGCTCATACCATTCGGTGTCGTTACGACGCAGCGCGATATCCAGCGCCAGAATATCTTCTACTTCATCAGCATGTACGGCCTGATAACGAATCGCCGCGCCAGCCGCCGCAAAGCGATGCAAAAACGCCTTGCTGCCTTCTTCTGGGGTACAGGCAAAGAAGTCGCCTTCAGCGGTTTTGAAATATTCGCTGAGCCAGTTTTGTGCTTCAGCCACGCCGCCACCGGCCATTTTTAACAGCAGGTGATGCTCGTACTTATCGCGCCAGCTTTTCATGCGTGCCGGTAAGTGGCTGGGGAACAAATGACCAAATTTCTGCATTGCCCGGTCGGTGAAATGCGGACGGAAAATTTTCACTTTTTCCAGCATCGCATCGGTGCGACCTTTCAGGGTGAAAAAGAACGGCATTTTGTCGGTGCCGAGCTTGTCGATCATCAGAAACGTATCTTTGCCATATTGCTCGGCGATGTCGTAAATATCGCGGTGCATATATTCACCAGCGACCGGCAGGTGCTCGAATTTTGCCAGAATATGACGGCGGATTTCCGTCAGCACTTCAGGCTGATTGGTACCGATGTAAAAGACCTGCTGATTTTTTTCGGCTTCGAAGGTGTCCAGACGCACGGCGAAAACCGCTAGCTTACCTGCACAACCGGATGATTCAAACAAGCGATCCGGATCGGCGTTATAGCGGGCGGGCGTGTCCGCCTCAATATCTCTGACGCGGGTGACATAGTCGTGATCGTGCGCGTGTCGCCCGTCGTGGCGGACATCGTCATCTTTAATCCGCTCGTCATCAAGTTTGCTCAGGATCTGTTCCGGGGTCTGGCCCAGCTCGATACCCAGATGGTTGACCAGCTGCAATTTACCTTGTTCGTCAATACGCGCAAACAGCGACATCTCGGTATATGCCGGGCCGCGCTGTACCAGCGAGCCGCCGGAGTTGTTGCAAATGCCGCCAATTACCGAAGCGCCAATACAGGATGACCCGATCACAGAATGTGGCTCACGGCCAAACGGTTTGAGCGCCTTTTCCAGCGAATACAACGTTGTACCGGGATAAGCCAGCACTTGTTCGCCTTTGCCGATGACGTGCAGTTTATCCAGGCGCAGGGTGCTGATAATGACAATTTCGCGGTCGTAATCATTTCCGCTCGGCGTAGAGCCTTCGGTCAGGCCGGTATTGGCGGCCTGCATCAGGATAATTTTATCTGCGGCGACGCAAGCATTGAGAACGCGCCACAGCTCTAAAAGCGAGCCGGGGAACACGACGGCGAGCGCTTCGCCCTGGCCGGAGCGGAATCCCTTGCGATAGCGGGCTGTTTTAGCAGGTTCAGTGAGCAGGTGAGAATGACCAACCAGACGGGTCAGTTCATTCAGGAAAGCTTTATTATCTGTTGTAATGGAAGACATTCTCCACTCCTTGTGGTGGGACTCAATATCAGGAACAAGCATAGCGCTTTGTATGACAATACGCTTTCTCATTCATATTGTCTCTGGTTCGTCTTCTAATGATTTGCGCTGGTTTTGAAAATTAGGAGAATAACCTTAGCTTTCTTTATCGCTCCCGTTTAGTCTTACGGCAAACTGCGGTTTTTGTTATATTTTCGCTGCCTCGTCGGGAAAAAATAAAGAGAGAATCAACATGAAATGGCTATGTTCTGTAGGTGTCGCGGTGAGTCTGGCGTTGCAACCAGCGCAGGCGGACACGCTGTTTGGTAACCATCCTCTGACGCCAGAAGCGCGGGATGCATTCGTTACCGATTTACTTAAACAGATGACCGTGGATGAGAAAATTGGGCAACTACGCTTGATAAGCGTCGGGCCTGATAACCCGAAAGAAGCCATCCGCGAGATGATCAAAGACGGGCAGGTTGGGGCAATTTTTAACACCGTCACGCGCCAGGATATCCGCAAAATGCAGGATCAAGTGATGGAACTCAGCCGCCTGAAAATTCCTCTCTTTTTTGCCTACGACGTATTGCACGGCCAACGTACCGTGTTCCCGATAAGTCTCGGCCTGGCGTCCTCTTTTAATCTCGATGCGGTCAGAACCGTTGGCCGTATTTCCGCGTATGAAGCCGCCGATGATGGTCTGAATATGACCTGGGCGCCAATGGTCGATGTCTCTCGCGATCCGCGTTGGGGCCGTGCTTCAGAAGGTTTTGGTGAAGACACGTATTTAACGGCTACGATGGGTAAAACCATGGTTGAAGCGATGCAGGGTAAAAGCCCGGCGGATCGCTATTCGGTGATGACCAGCGTCAAGCACTTCGCCGCTTATGGCGCGGTTGAAGGTGGCAAGGAATATAACACCGTCGATATGAGCCCACAGCGTCTGTTCAACGACTATATGCCGCCGTATAAAGCCGGGCTGGACGCTGGTAGCGGTGCGGTAATGGTAGGACTTAATTCGCTAAACGGTACGCCTGCAACCTCAGATGCATGGCTGCTCAAAGACGTGCTGCGTGATGAATGGGGCTTTAAGGGGATTACCGTTTCCGATCACGGAGCGATTAAGGAACTGATTAAGCACGGTACTGCCTCCGATCCTGAAGATGCGGTGCGTGTGGCGATCAAGTCCGGCATCAATATGAGTATGAGCGATGAGTATTACAGCAAATATCTTCCGGGCTTGATTAAATCCGGCAAAGTGACGATGGCGGAGCTGGATGACGCCGCGCGCCACGTGCTGAACGTGAAATATGATATGGGGCTGTTTAACGACCCGTACAGTCATCTGGGGGCCAAAGAATCTGACCCACAGGACACCAACGCGGAAAGCCGTTTGCACCGTAAAGAGGCGCGTGAAGTAGCGCGAGAAAGCCTGGTGCTGCTGAAAAACCGTCTGGAAACGTTGCCGCTGAAAAAATCCGCCACCGTGGCAGTCGTCGGTCCGTTGGCCGACAGCAAGCGTGATGTGATGGGCAGTTGGTCCGCTGCCGGTGTTGCCGATCAGTCGGTAACGGTACTGACGGGGATTAAAAATGCCGTCGGCGATCAGGGCAAAGTGCTGTACGCCAAAGGGGCGAATATCACCAACGACAAAGGCATTGTCGATTTCCTCAATCTGTATGAAGAGGCGGTGAAGGTTGACCCGCGCTCGCCGCAGGCGATGATCGATGAAGCCGTGAACGCAGCGAAGCAGTCTGACGTGGTGGTTGCGGTAGTCGGCGAAGCGCAAGGTATGGCGCATGAAGCTTCCAGCCGCACCGATATCACTATTCCACAGAGTCAGCGTGACCTGATTGCCGCGCTGAAAGCCACCGGTAAACCTCTGGTTCTGGTACTGATGAACGGACGTCCGCTGGCGTTGGTTAAAGAAGATCAACAGGCCGATGCGATCCTCGAAACCTGGTTTGCCGGGACGGAAGGCGGTAACGCCATCGCCGATGTGCTGTTTGGCGATTACAACCCGTCAGGCAAGCTGCCGATGTCTTTCCCGCGCTCTGTCGGACAGATCCCGGTCTATTACAGCCATCTCAATACCGGTCGCCCGTATAACGCAGATAAGCCGAACAAGTACACGTCGCGCTACTTTGATGAAGCGAATGGTCCGTTGTATCCCTTTGGTTATGGCCTGAGTTACACCACGTTCACGGTTTCTGATGTGAAGCTCTCTTCTCCAACGATGAAGCGTGACGGGACCGTGACGGCCAGCGTGCAGGTGACCAACACCGGCAAGCGCGAAGGTGCGACGGTGATTCAGATGTACTTGCAGGACGTGACCGCTTCCATGAGTCGTCCGGTAAAACAGCTGAAAGGTTTTGAGAAAGTGAATCTTAAGCCGGGTGAAACCCAGACTGTCAGCTTCCCGATTGACATTGACGCGCTGAAGTTCTGGAATCAGCGTATGCAATACGATGCAGAACCTGGCAAATTTAACGTTTTCATCGGCGTGGATTCCGCCAGAGTGAAGCAGGGCGAATTTGAACTGCTGTAATTGATTAGCGAGTAAAGGCCGAGTTTCCGGCCTTTATCTTTAGGTGTATGCGCCGCGTCTGCTTCTTATTTCTCATCACGTTATTGCTAACGAATCCCTCTCTTACTCCCCAATTGCCAGGTTAAGCCCTGATTTTTCGACTATGCTTTTTCCTCAAGTCTCTGAAAAGGGCCGCAAAAGGATGAGGAGTACAGCATGATAATCTCAAAAGTATCGGTGGGTTCGCTGGCGCTGTTAGCTGCGATAAGCCTACCCTTACAGGCCGCGTCACCCGTCACGGTCGGTTCAAAAATAGATACCGAAGGGGCGCTGCTCGGCAACATTATTTTGCAGGTGCTCGAAAGCCATGGCGTGAAAACCGTCAATAAAATACAGCTTGGTACCACCCCAGTGGTTCGTGGGGCAATCACCTCCGGTGAGCTGGATATTTATCCGGAATATACCGGTAATGGCGCATTCTTTTTTAAAGATGAAAATGATCCCGCGTGGAAAAATGCGCAGGCTGGATTCGACAAAGTGAAAAAGCTGGATGCAGAGCAAAATAAGCTGGTCTGGCTAACCCCTGCACCCGCCAACAACACCTGGACCATTGCAGTACGCCAGGATGTTGCGCAAAAGAACAAACTTGAGTCCCTTGCTGATTTAGGCCGTTACCTGAAGGACGGAGGAACGTTCAAACTTGCCGCCTCTGCTGAATTTATCGAACGGGCTGACGCGCTGCCTGCGTTTGAAAAAGCTTATGATTTCAAACTGAATCAAAATCAGCTGTTGTCGCTGGCTGGGGGAGATACCGCGGTGACGATTAAAGCGGCGGCGCAGCAGACCTCCGGAGTCAATGCGGCGATGGCTTATGGCACCGATGGCCCGGTTGCGGCGCTCGGTCTGCAAATTTTAAGCGATCCAAAAGGTGTCCAGCCCATTTATGCGCCAGCACCCGTCGTACGTGAGTCGGTGCTAAAAGACTATCCGCAAATGGGAGAGTGGCTGCAACCGGTATTTGCCAGCCTGGATGAAAAAACGTTGCAACAACTGAATGCCAGCATTGCCGTGGAGGGACTGGATGCGAAAAAAGTCGCAGCAGATTACCTGAAGCAAAAAGGATGGGTGAAGTAACGGCGTTTGCAGCGGGTGGGTGTTTTGTCGAATATTTCAGTCAATCGGGTGCTGTTGTTGCTGGTGCTTCTTACTTTCGCGTCGGCAGCGCTGCCTTTCATTAGCTATGCACCTAATCGTCTGGTGTCCGGCGAAGGTCGTCAACTCTGGGATATCAGCTCCGACACGGCATGGGGATTGGCGGTGGCCTGTTTGCTGCTATGTCTTCTGAGCGTTGTACCGGGAAAGCCCGGCAATATATTGGCGCTTATCGTTTGCCAACTGTTGGTGATCGCCGCGCTGGTAACCGCAGGTACAACGGCAACGTATCTGGCGAAGACAGGGAGTCCGCTGGCCAGAACCAGTCTGGGCAGTGGATTCTGGTTGGGCGTGGGGCTGATGCTGCTGGCCGCCAGTGACGCTATTCGTCGCATCACCGCTCAGGCACTGTGGCGTTGGGCGCTGCATGCTCAAATATTCATTGTGCCGCTGGTGCTTTTGTTCTCCGGCACGTTTAACGATCTATCCCTGCTTAAAGAATATGCCAACCGCCAGGATGTCTTCAACGACGCCCTGGCGCAACATTTGACGATTCTGTTCGCTACCGTGGTGCCCGCGCTGCTCATTGGTGTGCCACTGGGCATCTGGTGTGCTTTCTCTGTCGCCCGTCAGGGGCCGGTTTTTGCGGCACTGAATATCATCCAAACCATTCCTTCAGTCGCGCTGTTTGGCCTGTTAATTGCGCCACTTGCCGGGTTGGTGAAGCACTTTCCTTTATTGGGCAAGTTCGGCGTCGCGGGAACTGGTATGACGCCTGCGCTTATTGCGTTGGTGCTGTATGCGTTGTTACCGCTTGTACGTGGCGTTGTGGCTGGGTTGAATCAGGTACCGCGGGATGTACTGGAAAGCGCTCGAGCGATGGGAATGAACACTTTCCAGCGATTTGTCTCGGTGCAGTTCCCCCTGGCGCTGCCTGTCTTCTTACGCAGTTTGCGCGTGGTGATGGTGCAAACCGTGGGAATGGCGGTGATTGCTGCGCTGATTGGCGCAGGGGGATTTGGCGCGCTGGTCTTTCAGGGATTGCTCAGTAGCGCCGTCGATTTAGTGCTGTTGGGCGTGATCCCGGTCGTTGTGCTGGCAGTGTTGATTGATGCGCTGTTTGATTTAGGTCTCGCGCTGCTAAAGGTATCGAATAATGATTGAATTTCGCCAGGTCAGTAAAACCTATGGTCAGCAAAAAGCCGTTGATGACCTTAACCTGCAGTTAGGAGAGGGCAGCTTTTCGGTGCTAATCGGCACGTCAGGTTCGGGGAAGTCCACCACGCTAAAGATGATCAATCGGCTGGTTGAACACGACAGCGGGCAGATCCGCTTTGCCGGAGAAGAAATTCGTAGCCTGCCGGTGCTGGAGCTACGACGGCGCATGGGGTACGCGATTCAGTCTATTGGCTTGTTTCCCCACTGGACCGTCGCGCAGAACATCGCCACGGTGCCGCAGCTACAAAAGTGGTCGCGCTCACGTATTGATGACCGAACAGATGAACTGATGGCGCTGCTGGGTCTTGAGGATAGTTTACGCCATCGTTATCCGCATCAGCTGTCTGGTGGGCAACAGCAGCGGGTCGGGGTTGCGCGTGCCCTGGCGGCAGATCCGCAGGTACTGCTGATGGATGAGCCTTTTGGCGCGCTGGATCCGGTCACCCGCGGTGCGTTGCAGCAGGAGATGACGCGTATTCACCGTCTGCTCGGGCGTACCATTGTGCTGGTGACGCATGATATCGACGAGGCGCTAAGGCTGGCGGAGCATCTGGTGTTGATGGATGCAGGAAAGGTCGTGCAGCAAGGCACGCCGCTGTCGATGCTCACTGCGCCAGCGAATGATTTCGTACAAACCTTTTTTGGCCGCAGTGAACTGGGCGTACGGCTGCTGTCGCTGCGCACGGTAGGCGACTTTATCCGTCGCGGCGAACACTCAGACGGCGAGCCGCTGGTGGATGAGATGACGCTTCGTGATGCGTTATCGGTGTTCGTGGCGCGTGGTTGCGACGTTTTACCGGTCGTGACGCTGCAGGGGTTACCCTGCGGAACGCTCCATTTTCGCGATTTGCTTTCGGAGATGCCGACCCGTGAAACGTCTTGCTGATCCACTGCTGTGGCTTGTTGCGTTGTTTCTGATCCTGTTGGTTGGATTGCCTCACAGTCAGACCCTGTTTAGTTCGCTGTTCCCAGAGTTGCCGCGCCCCGTGTATCAGCAGGAAAGTTTTACGGCGCTGGCTTTGAGCCATTTTACACTGGTGGGGATTTCAAGCCTTATCGCCGTGTTCATTGGCGTTGGGGCGGGAATTGCAGTAACCCGACCCTGGGGCGCGGAATTCGGGCCGATGGTGGAAACGATTGCCGCCGTGGGGCAGACATTTCCGCCAGTTGCGGTGTTGGCGATCGCTGTACCGGTGATGGGATTTGGTCCTGAACCGGCAATTATTGCGCTGATCCTGTATGGCGTACTACCGATCTTGCAGGCAACCCTGGCGGGACTCGGCGGTATTTCTCCCAGCGTGATGGAGGTAGCCAGCGGAATGGGCATGAGTCAGGGGCAGCGGCTGCGTAAAGTAGAGTTACCGCTGGCGGCCCCGGTTATTTTGGCCGGGATTCGCACGTCGGTGATTATTAATATAGGCACCGCAACCATCGCCTCAACCGTTGGGGCGAACACGCTGGGTACGCCGATTATTATCGGGCTGAGTGGGTTCAATACCGCCTATGTGATTCAGGGGGCGCTGTTGGTCGCGCTGGCGGCGGTAATTGTTGACCGCGGGTTTGAGAAATTAGCGAGACATCTTACCCGGCACGTAAAATAAAGGTATAACCTGCCAGCATGACACCGCCGATACCGCCGATGGCCATCAGCAGGAAGAGGGTAATGACACCGATTTTAGCTGCGCTCATTATGCACTCCTTATGTGAATCCAAGGATTGTACACGTTTGTTAATAGAATATTAAATACCGAGTGGATAAATATCGTGACCCAACGCGCGCCATTCATTCAGCTGTTGTTGCTGAGCGGGCGTTTGGTTCTCGCCGCACCAGACAAGCAAGGTGCGACCTTCAAACAGCTCCGGTCGCAGTTGGTTCAGCGAATGGGCAAGGACGTCAATGCGCCACCCCTGCTGGCTGGCGACCCAACCTTCCAGCCATAAGCGGGTCGTATCCTGAATGTTCCAGCCAACCACCAGAGCATCTTTGCCCTGTTTCTTGCGTGCTGAGGCAAGACAAATCGCGATGTAGTTGATCAGTACGCCGTCGAGGATCCCCAGTAACGCCTGGAGGATCGGCTGCTGACATTGCAGACGTCGGCGTAACGGAATGAATAAATGGGTGTTGAGCGTTTGTGCGGGATAATCCTGACCACGCTCTTTGATCCACAGTCTGAGGCTATGCAGATTATTACTTTGCAAATAGCTCAACAGCGTCTCTTGTTGTTCACGCCAACCGTTATGCACATCAATGCTCTCATTGCTGAGCAACATTTTAACCTTGCTGACCTGGACACCGTTGTTGATCCAGCGTTTTATCTCACGGATCCGATCGATATCCGCGTCGTTAAACAGGCGATGTCCGCCGTCTGTCCGTTGCGGTTTCAGTAATCCGTAACGCCTCTGCCACGCACGTAAAGTGACAGGGTTGATATCACAAAGCAAAGCCACTTCACCTATTGTGTAAAGCGCCATCGTCGTCTCACTTATGCTTGCGAGGTCCCAGTTTTACTTTAGACGCTCTTTTGCGAACCAGGTAGTTTTGTCTGTTTTTTGATCAATAAATGGGTGAGTTTGTAGTCATGCTCGCGCTTTCGAGTGATCGTTCTCACAAATTCCTTTTTTTTTGCAACACTTCAAAGAAAGTTACGCGCAGCCCATGTATGTTACGCGCTTTTAAGAGATGTGTGGTTGGCGGGTATGTACGAGTTTAATCTGGTGTTGCTGCTGCTTCAGCAGATGTGCGTGTTTCTCGTTATCGCGTGGCTCATGAGCAAAACGCGTTTGTTTATTCCGCTGATGCAGGTGACTATCCGGCTGCCGCACAAACTGCTTTGCTACGTTACCTTTTCCATTTTCTGCATTTTGGGCACCTATTTCGGGCTGCACATTGATGACTCCATTGCGAATACTCGCGCTATTGGTGCGGTAATGGGCGGGCTGCTTGGCGGCCCTGTGGTTGGCGGCTTAGTCGGTCTGACCGGTGGTTTACATCGTTATTCAATGGGCGGCATGACGGCGCTTAGCTGCATGATCTCGACCATTGTGGAAGGGTTGCTCGGCGGACTGGTGCACAGCGTGCTCACCCGTCGTGGTCGTACCGATAAAGTATTCAGCCCGCTGACGGCGGGCGCCATTACCTTTGTTGCTGAACTGGTGCAGATGTTGATCATCTTATTGATCGCCAGGCCGTTTGATGATGCCTATCGACTGGTCAGCAATATTGCCGCGCCTATGATGGTGACCAATACCGTCGGCGCCGCCTTATTTATGCGTATTTTGCTCGATAAACGGGCGATGTTTGAAAAATATACCTCCGCTTTTTCCGCCACCGCGCTCAAAGTTGCCGCTTCAACGGAAGGGATTTTGCGCCAGGGGTTCAACGAGGTTAACAGCATGAAGGTTGCTCAGGTGCTGTATGAAGAGCTGGATATCGGTGCGGTGGCGATTACCGATCGTGAGAAACTGCTGGCATTTACCGGTATTGGTGACGACCACCATCTACCCGGAAAACCTATTTCATCGTCATATACCCAACGCGCGATTGAAACCGGAGAGGTGGTGTATGCCGATGGAAATGAAGTTCCTTATCGTTGCTCTTTGCACCCACAATGCAAATTAGGTTCGACGCTGGTGATCCCTCTGCGAGGTGAAAACCAGCGGGTGATGGGGACCATCAAACTGTATGAAGCCAAAAACCGCCTCTTTAGCTCAATCAACCGCACGCTGGGGGAAGGGATCGCCCAACTGCTTTCGGCGCAGATTCTGGCCGGGCAGTATGAGCGGCAAAAAGCGATGCTCACGCAGTCGGAAATAAAACTTCTGCACGCCCAGGTCAATCCCCATTTTCTGTTTAATGCGCTCAACACCATCAAAGCTGTGATCCGACGTGATAGCGAGCAGGCCAGCCAACTGGTGCAGTATCTGTCGACGTTCTTTCGTAAAAATTTAAAACGCCCGTCGGAAATTGTGACGCTGGCCGATGAAATTGAACACGTTAATGCTTATCTGCAAATTGAAAAGGCACGGTTCCAATCGCGTCTTCAGGTGACCTTGACGGTGCCAGAAGAACTTTCGCATCAGCAATTACCCGCCTTTACTCTGCAACCCATCGTGGAGAATGCCATCAAACACGGTACTTCTCAGTTACTGGATACCGGTGAAGTATCGATTACCGCCCGTCGAGAAGGGCAATATCTAATGCTGGATATCGAAGACAATGCCGGGCTGTATCAGCCAACGTCAGAAGCCAGTGGGCTGGGTATGAATCTGGTCGATAAACGACTGCGTGAGCGGTTTGGCGATGATTTTGGCATCAGCGTAGCGTGTGAACCTGACCGCTTTACCCGAATCACTTTACGACTTCCTCTGGAGGAACTGGCATGATCAAAGTGCTAATTGTCGATGACGAACCGTTAGCCCGGGAGAATCTGCGGATCCTGTTGCAGGAGCAAAGCGACATCGAGATTGTCGGCGAATGTTCGAATGCGGTGGAAGCCATTGGCGCGGTACATAAATTGCGTCCGGATGTTCTGTTCCTTGATATTCAGATGCCGCGAATCAGCGGCCTGGAAATGGTTGGCATGCTTGATCCCGAGCATCGTCCGTACATTGTTTTTCTGACCGCCTTTGATGAGTATGCGGTGAAAGCCTTTGAAGAACATGCGTTTGATTACCTGCTCAAGCCGATCGAAGAAGCTCGGCTGGAAAAAACGCTGATCCGTTTGCGTCAGGAGCGCACGAAGCAGGATGTATCACTCCTGCCAGAAAATCAGCAGGCGCTGAAGTTTATTCCGTGCAGCGGCCACAGCCGAATTTATTTGCTGCAAATGGATGACGTGGCGTTTATCAGCAGCCGTATGAGTGGCGTATATGTGACCAGCAGCGATGGTAAAGAAGGCTTCACTGAGCTGACGCTCAGGACGCTGGAGAGCCGTACTCCTCTGCTGCGTTGTCATAGGCAATATCTGGTAAATATGGCGCAATTGCAGGAGATCCGTCTGGAAGACAACGGCCAGGCGGAACTGATTTTGCGTAACGGGCTGACCGTTCCGGTGAGTCGTCGTTATCTTAAAAGTCTAAAAGAGGCGATTGGACTGTAAAACTGATACACTGCGCGCCATTGCATCACCGACAGTTGAAGGCTCTATGCTAAGTAACGATATTCTTCGTAGCCTGCGCTACACCCTGAAAGCGAACAATAACGACATGGTGCGTATTCTTGCGCTTGCTGACATGGAATCCATCTCCGCAAATTTCGATACCTGGACGACAAAAGAAGATGAAGACGGGTTTGTTCGCTGCCCGGATATCATTCTCTCCGGTTTTTTAAACGGTCTGATTTATCATCTGCGTGGTAAAGATGATTCTGCACCGGAACTGGCGCTTGAGCGTCGTGTTAACAACAATACGGTGCTGAAAAAACTGCGTATCGCTTTTTCACTGAAAACCGATGATATTCTGGCAATTATGACCGAGCAGAAATTCCGTGTGTCGATGCCGGAAATTACCGCCATGATGCGCGCACCGGACCATAAGAATTATCGCGAATGCGGCGATCAGTTCCTGCGTTATTTTCTGCGTGGTTTAACGTCGCGAGAGCATAAAAAGAAAGCGTAAAGCTGCGCTGGCGACCACGATCAAAATCGGGTCGCCGATGCTTTACTTCACTTCTTTAAAACCCGCCGATTCCATTACCGTTTGCATTTGCTTCATGCTGATGTTTTTATCGGCGTTTTCAGATAGTTTCATCCCTGAAATGGCCTGCAACGCTTTTATATCAACTTTTTCCATATCGATAGTGACATTTTCTTGCGCGTAAGTATCTGAATAGATGAGTTTTTCTTCTATGCCTGTAATGTTTTGATATTTGGCGCTTAATGCGTCGAATACTTTTGCTGCTTCTTCTTTATTGCTGGCACCGACTGACGCATAGCTGATTTTACTTTCAGAGATTTGCTTCAGGACCTTATCACCTTTATAGGTGTAAGAGACAGTGATATCCGAACCGTTGAGGTTGGCATTAAATGTTTTTGTCTCTACTTTATCACCGCATCCTGCCAGGGAAAAAAACACAACCGATACTACGGCGAGAGAGAAAAATTTTAGTAACGCTTTCATGTAAAACTCCATTTTATGAATATCGAACACCAGTGAGAGATAGAATAAGGCGAATTGCCGCGGCTGAGCAGTCCGGAAATGGAGCAGAGGAGAATTTCAGATTAGGGGAAGAACTGATGCAATAAAAAAGCGCTGCGGTTGCAGCGCTTGAGATACTTGACTTACTTCACCTGTTGGCCTGGTTTTGCACCTTCATCCGGGCTTAACAGGAAGATATCTTTCCCGCCAGGACCTGCGGCCATTACCATCCCTTCAGAAATGCCGAAGCGCATCTTACGAGGAGCCAGGTTAGCAACCATAATGGTCTGGCGGCCAATCAGGGTTTGTGGATCCGGATACGCAGAACGAATACCAGAGAAGACGTTTCGTTTCTCACCACCGAGATCCAGCGTCAGACGCAGCAGTTTGTCGGAACCTTCCACGAATTCGGCGTTTTCAATCAGCGCTACGCGCAGGTCAACTTTGGCGAAATCGTCAAAGGTGATGGTTTCCTGAATCGGGTCATCCGCCAGCGGACCGGTTACTGGTGCGGCAGCGGCTTTCACTTCTTCTTTCGACGCTTCCACCAGCGCTTCAACTTGTTTCATGTCGATGCGATTGTACAGCGCTTTAAAGGTGTTGACCTTGTGACCGAGCAGTGGCTGCTCAATGGCATCCCAGCTCAGTTCGCAGTTAAGGAACGCTTCCACACGTTCAGCAAGCGTTGGCAGAACCGGCTTCAGGTAAGTCATCAGCACACGGAACAGGTTAATGCCCATGGAGCAAATTGCCTGCAGGTCGGCATCGCGGCCTTCCTGTTTAGCCACAACCCACGGTGCTTGTTCGTCAACGTAGCGGTTTGCCACGTCGGCCAACGCCATGATTTCACGAATAGCTTTACCAAATTCACGGCTTTCCCATGCTTCGCCGATCGCTGCTGCAGCGTCGGTGAAGGTTTTATACAGCGCCGGGTCGGCCAGCTCAGTCGCCAGAATGCCGTCAAAACGCTTAGCAATAAAGCCTGCATTACGGGATGCCAGATTGACTACTTTATTGACGATATCGGCATTAACGCGCTGAACAAAGTCCTCCAGGTTCAGGTCGATGTCATCAATACGTGAAGATAGTTTCGCCGTGTAGTAATAGCGCAGACTGTCGGCATCGAAGTGCTTCAGCCAGGTGCTTGCCTTAATGAAGGTGCCACGAGATTTAGACATCTTCGCGCCGTTCACCGTCACATAACCGTGGACGAACAGGTTGGTTGGCTTACGGAAGTTACTGCCTTCCAGCATGGCAGGCCAGAACAGGCTGTGGAAGTAAACGATATCCTTACCGATGAAGTGATACAGCTCGGCGTCGGAATCTTTCTTCCAGTATTCATCAAAGCTGGTGGTGTCACCGCGCTTATCGCACAGGTTTTTGAATGAACCCATATAGCCAATTGGCGCGTCCAGCCAGACGTAGAAGTACTTGCCAGGCGCATTCGGGATTTCAAAACCGAAGTACGGGGAATCGCGAGAAATATCCCACTGTTGCAGGCCGGATTCGAACCATTCCTGCATTTTGTTGGCGACCTGCTCCTGTAACGCGCCGCTGCGCGTCCACGCCTGCAGCATTTCGCTGAATGACGGCAGGTCAAAGAAGAAGTGTTCGGAGTCACGCATCACCGGCGTCGCGCCAGACACAACGGATTTCGGCTCGATAAGTTCGGTTGGGCTGTAGGTTGCGCCGCAGACTTCACAGTTATCGCCGTACTGATCCGGAGACTTACATTTCGGGCAGGTGCCTTTAACGAAACGGTCCGGCAGGAACATGCCTTTTTCCGGATCGTAAAGCTGGGAGATTGTACGGTTCTTAATAAAACCGTTTTCCTTCAGGCGCGTGTAAATCAGCTCAGACAGCTCACGGTTCTCTTCGCTGTGCGTCGAGTGGTAGTTGTCATAGCTGATGTCAAAACCTGCAAAATCAGTCTGATGCTCCTGACTCATTTCACCGATCATCTGCTCTGGCGTGATCCCAAGCTGCTGTGCTTTCAGCATGATTGGCGTACCGTGTGCGTCGTCCGCGCAGATGAAGTTAACCTGGTGGCCGCGCATTCGCTGGTAACGGACCCAGACATCAGCCTGGATGTGCTCCAGCATATGGCCGAGGTGGATTGAGCCGTTGGCGTACGGCAGCGCGCACGTTACCAGAATTTTCTTCGCGACTTGAGTCATAGTGGGCAATTACTTCTTTTGTAGTGAAAAGGGCTTTGATAGTACCAAAATGGTAATTACTGCGCCAAGCGATAAGGGCATTTATCCGTAAATGAATAATTGTTGCGGTTGGAGTAAACTACCTGGTGACTATTGTATATTCAGAACAACAAAAAGGAGTCGGGATGAACGCACAATCCCAGGCCAAATCACCAGAGACCCTGCGCGCCATGGTTGCCGGGACGCTGGCGAATTTTCAGCATTCAACCCTGAAGCATAATCTGACGACGCTTAAAGCGTTGCACCACGTCGCCTGGATGGATGACACGTTGCACGTTGAGCTGGTCATGCCGTTCGTCTGGCATAGCGCGTTTGAGGACTTAAAAGAGCAATGTAGCGCCGATCTGCTGCGTATTACCGGCGCGAAAGCGATCGACTGGAAATTGTCGCATAACATCGCGACGCTGAAACGCGTGAAAAATCAGCCAGGTATTAATGGTGTGAAAAACATCATCGCCGTCAGTTCAGGTAAAGGTGGCGTGGGTAAATCCTCTACCGCCGTGAACCTGGCGCTGGCGCTGGCTGCAGAAGGGGCGAAGGTGGGGATTCTGGACGCCGATATTTATGGTCCGTCTATCCCGACAATGCTTGGCGCGGAAAACCAGCGTCCAACTTCACCTGATGGTACCCACATGGCGCCGATCATGTCTCATGGTCTGGCAACGAACTCCATTGGTTATCTGGTCACTGACGATAACGCGATGGTGTGGCGCGGCCCGATGGCCAGTAAAGCGCTTTTGCAGATGTTGCAGGAAACCTTATGGCCGGATCTTGATTATCTGGTACTGGATATGCCGCCGGGAACGGGTGACATCCAGCTGACGCTGGCGCAGAATATTCCGGTAACGGGCGCGGTTGTTGTCACTACGCCGCAGGACATCGCGCTGATCGATGCGAAAAAGGGCATCGTGATGTTCGAGAAAGTCGAAGTGCCGGTACTGGGCATTGTTGAGAATATGAGTATGCATATTTGCAGCAACTGCGGTCACCATGAGCCAATCTTTGGCACCGGTGGCGCGCAGAAACTGGCCGAGCAGTACCACACCCAACTGCTGGGACAAATGCCGCTGCATATTTCTCTGCGTGAAGACCTCGATCGCGGTACGCCGACGGTTATCAGCCGTCCAGACAGCGAATTTACCGCCATTTACCGCGACCTTGCAGGGCGTGTAGCGGCACAGCTGTATTGGCAGGGCGAAGTTATTCCGGGCGAGATTGCTTTCCGCGCGGTGTAATTTCTAGCGTTAAATATCATTCACCGCATCAATGATATATTGACGCGGTGAATATATAGAGTGAAAAAGCTGCGTAATATTGTTTATCCTGCCTGTATAATCCATGTCTTTTTCTGAATAATTCGCCTCAATGCATCATTTGAATTGATCAAACCTATCTCATTAATCTACCATTCCAATTGGTTTTAGCAGGGACGTTAATACATAATTCAACGGACAAATAGCTTGTACGCTGTTTTCCACTTAAAACAGGAATAATGAACGCAATGAAGAAAAGTTTATTCTTGGGATTAATAACTCTGGCTTATGGAATGAGTTTACAGGCTTTGGCTTCTGATACGGCAACCTTAACCATTACCGGGAGGGTTGTTGAACCAACATGCAGTACTGATGTTGTGAATAATACGGTGCAGCAGCGATGTGGTCAGACTCTTCATCATACAGATATCAACAATGTTAACCTCACTCCTGCACAAGGCATGGTTACTGAAATTGTCGCTGTTCCTGGGGATTCCACACGACAGATAGTGTTAAATCGCTACGACTAAGAAAATGTAGTGTTTATTAAGCCTCTATCATTTTGATGAATGATGGAGGCTTTTTTATTCACACAGTAAATTGCTCTCATCGATTAATTACGCTAATTTATTAAAATTAAAAATAGTACTCACCTTCACTTATTTGCTACAACTATATTGACATTTGTAACTTGCTTTAAATCAATAAAACAACGTGTTTACATTGCGGTAACGTTTTTGGTGTGCGAATTTAAATCCAAGAGTTAACCCTCTTAACAAATAGAAATTATTTTATTAAGGAAGATATTATGAAACGTTCAATTATTTCTGCTGTTGTGCTGTCTGCTGTGTTTATGAGTGCTGGGGCTTCTGCTGCTGATTCTGATTCTGGGATTTTAAATATTAATGGTACTGTAACCGGAACTTCATGTCAGTTTGTTAATGGTGCTACAGAAGCTACAATTACATTATCTAGCATTCCTGAATCTTTATTCAGTGGGGTTAATGTTGGGAGTGATGTCACTTATGGGGAAGGGCGTGCTAGCACACCACTGGAAATTAAATGCACAAACTCTGATAATGTTAAGATTTTCATTTCCGGCAATGATGTCGACAATAACGATGTTATTATACCGACTACTGGAGTAAATACTGGGGTTGGTTTTAAATTGTTCCATAACAACAAATCAATTGCTAAATCTGGTAGCGTAGGTATTCCTTTAAGTGAATTTCCAGCAGCGGGTGATGGTGTATATAAACTTGATCTCGCAGCTCGTTATGCTAAAAGGATGACGGATGTAACCCCTGGCGACGTGAATGCCACTGTAACTCTGAAAGTTGTTCAGGAATAAATTAAGACCGGCAGTGTTGTACTGCCGGTAATTAATCTGAAGGGATAATGAATGAAAGGATTTTACGCATTAATTATATCATCAATCATTATGCCCGCCCATGCGGGAATTGTGATCTACGGTACTCGCGTTATCTACCCAGCAGAAAAAAAGGAAGTGTTAGTCCAGTTGATGAACCAGGGGAACCGATCTTCGCTGGTGCAGTCATGGATTGACGATGGCGACAGTTCATTAGTACCAGAAAAAATTAATGTGCCCTTTATGCTTACACCTCCGGTTGCGAAGGTGGCAGGGGACTCAGGCCAGCAGTTGAAAATCAAAAAAATGCCGAATTCGCTGCCTGGCAACAAAGAAAGTTTATTTTTTCTCAATGTGCTGGATATTCCACCGAACAATCCTGACAGCGCAGGAAAGAATGTACTCAAGTTCGCGATGCAGAATAGGATTAAACTATTTTATCGGCCTAAAGGAGTCTCGCCAGTTAATAAGCATACGTTTCAAAAACTGTCTATGAAACGTACTGGTAGTATTTACTCTATTAAGAATGATGCGGCTAACTGGATCACGGTAACGGAAGTAAAAGCTAATAATGTCAAAATAAATAACGAAAGTATTATGCTTGCACCACTCTCCAGTGCAGATGTGGCATTAAAAAGTGTTAATGCCAATCAGTATAAAATGACCATTATTGACGACCACGGTAATTATATTAGCGATAACGTCAGCCTAAAATAACAGGAGCTGATTATGTTAAGGATGACTCCGATTGCTTCGGCAGTATTACTTTTGCTGCTCGGCATTGATGTTCATGCCGCAGAAGAAACGTTTGATACAAACTTTATGATGGGGGGAATGAAGGGCGAGAAAATTTCCGATTTCCGCCTTGATGATAATCAACCGTTACCGGGGCAATATGACATCGATATCTACGTCAATAAACAGTGGCGTGGCAAGTATGATATTATTGTTAAGGATAACCCAGACGAAACCTGTTTATCTCGCGACACATTAATGCGTCTGGGGATAAATATACAAGCGTTGGACCAGCAGAATGAATGCCAAACCTTGAAGCAGGCGGTACAAGGGGGCAGCTATGCCTGGAATATCGGCACGTTTCGTCTGGATCTTAGCGTTCCACAGGCGTTTGTCGATGAACTTGAGAATGGCTATGTTCCTCCTGAGAACTGGGATCGTGGTATCAATGCCTTCTATACCTCATATTATGCCAGTCAGTATTACAGCGACTATAAGGATTCTGGCAACAGCAAAAGCACCTATGCACGTTTTACCAGCGGACTAAACCTGCTGGGCTGGCAGTTGCATTCCGATGCCAGCTATAACAAAACCGATGACAGTAGCGGGGAGTGGAAAAGCAACACCCTGTATCTGGAGCGCGGCATCCCGCAAATTCTGGGCACTCTGCGTGCCGGAGATATGTATACCTCATCAGATATTTTTGATGCGGTGCGTTTTCGCGGCGTACGGTTGTATCGAGATATGCAGATGCTGCCAAACTCAAAGCAGAATTTTACGCCGCTGGTGCAGGGGATTGCGCAAAGTAACGCACTGGTCACCATCGAACAGAACGGCTTTATCGTTTATCAAAAAGAAGTGCCGCCAGGCCCGTTCTCTATTGCCGATTTACAGCTGGCTGGCGGCGGCGCGGATCTTGACGTTAGCATTAAAGAGGCTGATGGATCGATTACGACCTATCTTGTGCCGTACGCAGCGGTGCCCAATATGTTGCAGCCTGGGGTTTCAAAATATGATTTTGCCGCTGGGCGTAGCCATATCGAAGGCGCCAGTAATCAGACCGATTTTGCACAAATGAGCTACCAATACGGGCTGAATAATCTGTTAACGCTGTATGGCGGTACCATGCTGGCAGATAACTACAATGCGTTTACCTTGGGTACCGGTTGGAATACGCGTATCGGCGCAATTTCCGTTGATGCAACACAGTCCCACAGCAAGCAGGATAACGGAGATATGTTTGACGGGCAGAGTTATCAGATTGCTTATAACAAGTATTTGACACAAACTGCCACACGTTTTGGCCTGGCGGCGTATCGCTACTCTTCCAAAGACTACCGCACGTTTAACGATCACGTCTGGGCAAATAACAAAAACAGCTACCATCGTGATGAAAACGATGTATATGACATTGCGGATTATTACCAGAACGATTTTGGTCGGAAAAACAGCTTTTCGGCTAACGTCAGCCAGTCTTTGCCGCAAGGTTGGGGCTCTGTATCTTTGAGTACACTGTGGCGAGACTACTGGGGTCGAAGTGGCAGTAGCAAAGATTATCAGCTGAGCTATTCCAATAGCTGGCAACGGATTAGCTATACCTTTTCAGCCAGTCAGACCTATGACGAGGATCATCACGAAGATAAGCGTTTTAACGTCTTTATCTCTATTCCGTTTGACTGGGGGGATGATATTAGCGCTCCGCGCCGACATTTGTATGTGTCTAACTCGACCACCTTTGATAATGATGGTTTTACGTCAAACAACACCGGGATTTCAGGCACCGCAGGCAGTCGCGATCAGTTTAACTATGGGGTAAATCTCAGTCATCAAAGGCAGGACAGTGAAACAACGGCTGGCGGTAATCTGACGTGGAATGCGCCGGTCGCCACGCTTAACGGTAGCTACAGTCAGTCTTCTAAATACACACAAACTGGCGGCAGTATTTCAGGAGGTCTGGTAGCCTGGTCTGGTGGCGTGAATTTAGCCAACCGACTGTCGGAAACGTTTGCCGTGATGCATGCGCCGGGTCTGGAAGGGGCGTATGTGAACGGGCAGAAATACCGCACCACCAACCGCAATGGCGTGGTGGTCTACGACGGTTTAACGCCATATCGTGAAAACCACCTGATGCTGGATGTTTCCAACACCAATAGTGAAACCGACCTGCAAGGCAACCGCCGCAGCACCGCCCCGTACCGCGGAGCGATAGTGCTGGCAACGTTTGATACCGACCAACGTAAACCCTGGTATATCCGGGCGCAGCGCCCTGATGGTTCACCGCTGACGTTTGGTTACGAAGTAGAGGATATTCATGGACACAATATCGGCGTGGTAGGCCAGGGAAGCCAGCTCTTTATTCGTACAAATGAAGTACCGCCGGAAATAAAAGTGGCGAGCGATAAACAACAGGGACTTTCATGCTCAATCACTTTCGGCAAAACGATTGATGAAAGTAAAGTTTATATTTGTCGGTGAGGAATGTCATGAGATATTTATTGATGTTGTTTGTGATTTTTATATCTTCAAATGTGCAAGCATATTGTTATATTATAGAACCGAAATCTGCTAGCAATACAAAAATAGAAGACGTAATTGAAATTAAATTAGATAGCAGGAATGTTTTTGAAAAAGAAGTATCAATGGTATTTCCAGATTCTTTCTCTGCATTTCATTGCATGGGAGGGACTGCTGTAGATAACCGCTTTAAGACAACGTATTCAAGTGGTAATGGGGAGACTGTAAGATATAAAATAAATGATGGTAGCGGACATAGGTTGTATGTTGATGTGACATTGTTTGTTGATGGTAGCCAAACAAGAAAACAAAAAGCCAATGATACATCTCAAGCCAGTAAGCTAAACGATGACTTAAAATACAAGGTGTTGGCTGAGGTGGTAAAAGTGGGGGCAGATGATGGTAGTATTGAAACCAAATCTGCAGGTGAAGTTTTTTTGTTAGGGAATCATATCAAAGTCAAACCATTGGATTGTCATGGTGCAATTATTTGCAATCATAATAACACCAGTCATGAATATAGTTTTAAAGTGCCGATAAAAATATTTTTTACTAAGACGACATGTTCTTTGTCTAATAATGAGATTACATTGCCTCCTATTTCATTAAGTGATCTGTTGGCTGGCAATGCTCAGGTCGAATACTTTCCTAATGCACTGAAATTTACATGTGATGGAGGGCTAGGAATGACGACAAGTATTGTAAATTATCATTTTTCTGCCGTTTCAGCAACTAATGGAGATTATTTGGTAAATGAATTAACGAGCGCCAATAGTGCAAAGAATGTTGGGTTTAAAATTTTCCTTAACGATAACCTTATTCATGTAAACTCTGATGAGAAAAGGCAACTGTTAGGGTATAATAAAGAAATGGCTGAAGCTTCAGAACTGAAGCTGGGTGTACAATACTATAAATATGGTAACGCCCAACCGGGCAATGTAAAAAGTAGTGTTTATATTATTACAAGTTATCAGTAATCAATGCTAAGCGCACTCTCCTTAACGGAGAGTGTACTTTTTCACCGATGATAAAAAATCTCGCCGTCGTAGGCTTTAATGATTTTAGCATCGGCATCGTTGACCAACACATACGCGCCGCCCATGTAGGTCCAGTGGGTGCCTGCCGTCGGAGCGGGCAGATTGCGTAGATTCCACTGTTTAATGGTGTATTCTTCGGTGAGATACAGTGGTGGAACCTTGTCACCGGGTTTGAAATGGGTAAAGTCAGCAATAAAGCTGCTCAGTTCATACTTATCGATACCGGTGGGGGCAGCTGTTGCGGTTGGCGCGGCCCAGACGACGCTGCTTGCGAGCAGAAGTACACCCAGCAACATTTTATTCTTCATACCCATCCTCTCTACCTCTTCGGGTCATCAAAATCAGTCATGTATCATTCCTGGCATACCGGATGTCTGACAAGCACTATTTTGTGATCACTCCAATCATTTCGTAAAAAGTGTAAATGAAAGTACAGAATTGCAGCAACCTTGACCAGTAGTTTCACTGTGGGGGCGGGTAGTACGCCAATTTACATCGTTAAGCACAGGCAGTATCCTGTTACTGAAACCAGCGTATTACGTTTGTGTTTTAACGACTCGGGGTGCCCTTCTTTGTGAAGGCTGAGAAATACCCGTACCACCTGATCTGGGGGATGCCCACGCCAGTATTGTCGGCATCCTTCGTCCTAACGCACCCAAAAAAGCACCCATCTTTGATTACAACCGGTAAACGCACTTTTTTGCACCAGCTCATTGAAAAGTAGTTTGAAATAGTTAGCCTATGGCAACAAGTACAGCGGTGAGAGATCGTCAGTATGATGAGCTTATAGCGAGATTCCTTTCAGGCTTCTATGTGCTGTTCTTGAGGTTTTATTAAAGCGTTATAGTGTTGTATTTTTATACAAAGGTGCACAATGTTAAAGGTAATTAAGAAAGGGCAAGGAATTAATAAAACTGAAAAAAGATTAATTGAGCTAGCGAACAATGCTTTCATAGGTCTATGGTCTTACCCTAATGTTTATAGTGACGAGGGATATTCAAAAAATAAATCTGGAAAAGAAGTTTGTGATTTATTGGTAGTATTTGAAAATAATGTAATAATATTCTCTGATAAAGATATTAAGTTTCATGAAGGAATTGATGTTTCTATCGCATGGAAGAGATGGTTTAAAAGATCCGTGACTGAATCCGCAACTCAATTATATGGTGCGGAAAAGTTTCTGAAAGAAAATAAAGGACGTCTTTTCCTGGACAAAGAATGTAAAAATCCTTTCCCGATAGAAATAAAAGAAAGCATGCGTTTTTTTCTTGTTGCTGTAACAAGTAATAGTATAGTGCCAGCATCAAAATATTTTGGACGTTTCGCCGAGGGAAGCTCAGGCACGTTTATGAATATTTTTCTTTCTGGCTTGAAGGAAAGTCTAGATCTACCTTTTTCTGTAGGTGATATTAATCCAAATAAAACATTCGTCCATGTGCTAGACGAAGTATCACTACAACTTTTACTTACAGAGTTGGATACGATTTCTGACTTTGTTGATTACTTAAAAGAAAAAGAACGTGTAGTTCGTTCTGGATATCTTGGATTAAGCCCAGGTGAGGATGATACTTTGGGGGCTTACTTGAGTGGTCATGGTGAAATTGTCGATGAAAAAATAGTTCCAGATAATACATTTGTTCAAATTGCAGAGCATGAATGGGAAGGATTTAAGAAATCTTCTAAGTATAATTACTATAAGGCATTAAGAAAAGGTAGTGTTTTTTGGGATGAAACTATACAGCGTTTTTCCGACTCGATTCTTAATGCTACGGTTGGTTTGGGAATGGAAAATGATTTTCTAAGCCATGAGGAAACAGTAAGACAACTAGCATCAGAAAGTAGAAGGTCGAGGTACTATTTGTCCCATGCTTTTTTGGAAAAATTTAAACAAGTACCAACAAATAGAAGAAGTTCTAGAATTGTTCAGTCAATTGACGAAGAAGGAAAGTTTTATATATTTCTATTCTTCCCGAAAGATGAGTTTTTGTCATATGAAAAATACAGAATGGAACGTTTTTACTGTATTCAAATGTACGCGTTGGCAGCAAAGTATAAATATAGTGAAATAAAAAAACTAATAATTATTGCAACAGAAAGTAAAGACTCTGAGGGGCGATCAGAAGATGTTGTCTATTGCAAATTCGATAAGCCATTAACAAAAGAAGAGAGAGTATTAGCTAAAATTGCCATGAAGGATCATAATGTGCTTACTGACTTCATTCCTAAACCAACAACTTTTTTTCAGATATCCCCTATAGTTAATAATGAGAAAAAAATAGGAAGAAACGATCCTTGCTATTGTGGGTCTGGTAAAAAATTCAAAAAATGTCATGGCTAGATGCGACCAATAAGCGGAGCAGACTTTTTGTAGGAAGCCCGCTAAAGCGGGCTTTCATCGTTAATGGTTTGCGAATGACTGTTCACGCCGTTAATACGTGGTGCATGTTTCTGTACCGTTGCCGGATGTGTGGCATCGCTTCGTGATCTTGCCGTATTTGCCTGTGCAGACCTTGTCGCCCGCCGAGTTAATCCGGCAACGTTCCGTTGTTTCGGCGAACGCGGATACCGTGAACACCGCCAGCACTGCCGCTAAAAATATACGTTTGACCATTTTAAAATCCCTCCGCTTTACACATTTCGCCGTTACACCACTCGTCCCACTTTCTCCAACCGTTCATCACTGCGGCGCTCTGCATATCCAAGCGCAATTTTTGGTATGTGGTAGACGTGCTGTCGGCGTTCTGCGGCGTATGCGCCAGCATCAGATCGACAGTCTCACGGTCTAATTTACATTCAGTGCGCAGTAATTCAGCCCACGACCGGCGCAGGTCATGCACTGTGCACGGTGTTTCTATACGTTCGCCGTTCTCGTCTTCGTAACTGGCCATCATGTTCAGCCGGTTTAATATCAAGTTCGGCGTTGTTGTGCCCGCATCCCATAAGCGCCCGATTTCGTTAGTCGAACGCTCAAGCACCGTGCGAAGGCTGGTAAAGATCGGCACTTCCTGCGGTTTGCCGTTCTTCGCGCGCTTTCCTGAAATAACCCAAACGTCGCCGCGTAGTTCCTGCCGAACCATTTCGAGTGCCTCACGCTTACGCCGACCTGTCAGCATAACGACCCGCAGCGCATTCCCTGCCGCGTTGTCGGGCAACTGGTGAAACAATTCGCGGTATTGTTGCGCGGTTAAGGTAGCCTGTCGCGGTTCAGTCTTCGGCGGAAGCTGGTTTTTGTCGATGCTGGCCTTCAGGGTTTGCGGAACAGAGATCGGTTCATCTTGTTCGTTCGCTATACCGTGTTTGAAGCCGTAAGTGAACATGCGTGGGATAAAACGTGCGCCACGGCTTAAGGCATTGGCCTGTACCTTACCATCACGATCAATCATACCGGCGCGCACGTCATTTACGATCTCCACAATGCGCCGGTAGTTCATTTCTACCGCTACAAGTTTGCCGCATACTGGCGACCAGTGCTTGCGCCATAGACGAGAAAGGTCTATGGCTGCGCCTGGTGTCCCTTCAGCGTCGATCCACTTGTTGAACAGCGTGTCCATTGTCCACCGTGGGCGTACGTCTGCGGGTTTTACTTCGTTGCGTAGCACTTGCGCCACCTTTAAGCCGTAAAGCTCGCAGGCAGTAGCGTAGGCCGTTTTTGAGTTGCCGACAGCGTAACGTTTGCCGCCGTGTCTGAAAAACCAGGTTAGCACCTCGCTACCGGCAGGGGTGATGCGTTTCAGGAGGAACAGCCCGCCAGCGGGTGCGGTGGTTTTCACTGGCTGCGTGACTGATTTCTTGCCTTCAGGAATCCTCAGTCGTACGACGTCGCGATCATTTTTGATCATGTCGTTGTACCCCGCAGAACGGCTGGCATGTAGGGAAGGGCGTTTGCTTGTAATGGACGACATCCAGCGCAGGCGGTAAAGTATCGATCAGTTTCACAGATGCTTACCTCATTTGTGAGATTAGAAGACGCCGTTACTGTTGACGCAGTAGCGGCGTTTTTGCGTTTAAGTGGCAACCACTGAAAACGTGTAATGAGTATATGATGCACATATTATAAACATCAATGATGTAGATGCTTTAAACAGTCACAATTAAACTATATGCACAAAAAAGCCCGCGTCGAGCGGGCTGTAAAATGGCGGGGCCGGTCGCGAATTATTACGGGGCCGGCGTTGCATATCCGCCGAGGATCACGGCGTCGTTATCTTCGCTGAATTGCAGTACCACGACGATGCCTGCGCGTATCAGGTCGGCGATCTGACCTTCGTTTGCACCTGCCCGGACAATGTCGCCGACAGTAGCGGGACCAATGGCAAGCCTCGCTGCGATCTGTTCGTAGGTCATTTGTGATGCCCCTGTCCGCCGATTGCCGAAAGTAAACCAGAACGTTGACGCTTTACCGGTGCTGGCGTGTTGGGGTCGTCAATTTTCATCGAACGGCCTGTCGACTTGCCAGCATCAACCTTTGAACCTGCGCGGGTCTTCGTGGCGTTATCCGTTTGCGCGCCAGGTGCGCCAATGCCTGGTGGGACTTTGCCGGTTTGCGCTTTAACGATCTCGATCTGTCTGAATTGCATGTCGACGACCAGCGCGTCGCCTTCGTCAGATTTGCGAACGATCGCCACGTCTGCAAGCGCCATGTTTTCATACACTTCGTAACGCGTGGTCACGGTCACAGGGATTTTAAGTTCTGACAGCGCCTTCAGTTGGTTGTACGCGTCCGCGGTGCGTTTTCTGCCATTCAGGAATTTATCAGCAAAGTTTGTCACTTCGTCGAGTAGTCCGTGAATCGGTGTATTGCTGATAAAGCCTGTTAACGTTAATTCTCGTTGCTGCGCTTTAATGTTGTCCGTTACGTCGACGCCACCTTCTACGGGGTACGCCGTAATGTTATTTGACCAATGATGCGTTTCGTTGTCGACGCAGTCGAACGACATCGACGCAAGGTTAGTCCCGTCGATACGGAAGATGCTGTCGCCTGCGTCATTGAACAGGAAACTAACGGGCGACCACTTACGATCTCCCAGGTATTGAGTTAAGTCAGCCATAAGCGATTGTCACTTTATTAGTGGAAGAAAAAAGCCGCCTTAATTGGCGGCTTCGGTTACGGTATTTTGTGCAGCGGCTGCGGTGCGTCGTTCTTCCCGCCGTTTCATTGCGAGGCGAATAGTGCGGGCGATTTCTGCGCGACTGCGGCGGTAAATGTAGCGGCGTGCGGTCATGGTGGTTTAGTCTCCGTTTGACTGTTTAAGCGCGTGTCAGGCGCTGTAAAGCGTCTACAAACATCATCATTTCGACGCCTTCAACATAGCTTGCCTCTTCCTTCTCGCTGTCGAAATTGCGGCATCCGACCTTCTCAATGAATAAATCATTCATGCGGTCGTCCAGCTTGTCGGCGTCCAGTGCCAACGCTTCTTGTACGCCGTTAGCCAGCAAAATAATCAGGTGGCGACGTGCGCGTAATTCGTTCTCGTTGACCATGTTCAGCGCCTTATACAAGTTTGTTTTTGTCGGCATACGCTGCGACCCATCCGTCGACTTCGTCGGTGCGTACTTCGGGATGGTGTTGCGCCATGTAGCCCGCGAAGGCCATCTCGACGTGGGTAACGCTTGCGCCGGTATACGCGTGCTGTTTACCTGGCTGGCTGTTCAGTACGTGGCGCTTTGCTTCTACGCTGTTCGTTTTCATCAATGGGATCCTTTAAGTTTCAGTTCAATGTGACCCAGGCCGATAAGTTCGCCGTATTCGTTGCGAGGCATACCGGCGCTAACTTTCACGCCTCGCCGTTCTGAAGCGCGGCGAAATTCTTTAACCAGGGCGTCGGGCGCGTTGCAAAGGCTGAATTTCTCGCCTTCCGCGACTTTGTCGGCGAACCAGCGCGCAAGCTGCATACAGGCTTGCGAACGTGCCGCAGGTGGCAGGACGGAACAGTCAACAATGCTACGGATCTCGATTTCCGTTTCGTTGCTGCTGCCTTCGTCCAGGGTTAACACTGTTACGGTTTTTTTCGGGGTAATCATGGTGTCGGCTTCCGTGGTAAAAGCCCTACTAATGATGTGGACGCCTTCGGGCTTGGGTAACATACGGGATCAATGCCTTTTTACGCTTGCTATTCGCAAAAGACAGGGACAGCTTAGGGACAATGCACGGACAAGTAAAGGAAAAAAATCGATCTAAATCAGTAACTTATATCCCGTAACTGGCTAACTGACTACCGCTTACAGCGTTGTGCGCTGCGGCGGCGTTGAGTTCATGCGGTAAAATAACGTGCCGCAATTCTTTAGAAATAATTTCGATCAGGAAGTCGCGTGCGTCGTCCAGTGTTTCGCGTTCGCCGTCGTTATAAACAACCGTAAGGCGCGTGCCGTTGCGTTCAATGGTCGTAATCGTGCGTAGGACGTCCGCCACGCTGCGCACGCCTGCCTCTTTGCGTGGTTGTACCGGTAAGCCTCGTAACGGCGTTACATCTCTTCCTGCGTGTTTATTTCCGCCGCAGCCGGATTCGATACGGCCTTTAATCTTCTGCCGTTTGCCGGTCGGTGCGCGCCGTTCTATCGCCTCCCACGTTTTAGCGGCCTGTAAGCCTGCCTTTCGGTACGTGTCAGGATCTGCCGGTGTTTCATCGCCGCCCGCCATTGAAGCCCGTACGCGGGCGCGCAGTTCGTCTAATTGCCGATGACGTGCCGCAGCCGCAGCGCGTTCTTCGCGTTCTTGCCTGGTCATGCCGATGCGTGTTTGTCGTGGTTGGTTGGTGTTTATGATCATGCGCTTGTGTCCTCCTTGTGCTGGCGGACGACCATTTCGCCGAATGACCATGATGGCGGGTTTAACTCCTTCGCGTCTGCCTGGCGGTGCTGCGTAAATTCGCGTTGCAGGTCGCGATCCGGGTAGCCAGCCATCATGACTTCCCACGGCAGGAAGAACGCTTCCCAATCGGGGCCTAACACGTCAAGTGGATCGCCGATATGAATTTTAAATTCTCGCACCGCTTCGACAAATTGCGGGCGCGTATTCCAGGTCGGCTTACCAACGACAAGATCCCGCTCTGCGTTCGCCGCTGCCAGGCGCTGGCGTATGTTTTTAAGACGTGCTGCGGTTGTTCCTGTTCTCATTTGCTTAGCGCCTCCAGCGCGCGTCGTTCCGCTTCAGCGGCGCGAATGTCAGAAAGGCGCTGCACGCAATCAAGCGCGAATTTAATGCTGTCCGGGTTAGCGCCGCCGAATAACTGCCCGACAAGGCGCTCCGTCAGACTGTCCAGATCGTTTAAGTCGATGTCGTCCATGTTGATGGGGTCGATCGATGGCTTCGGCATATGCGCCAGCAACGATTTAAATACGGTTTCAGCCTTCGCGCTGGCTGCACGTTTGCCGATATTTTTTAGCAGGCCGGACGCGTCCAGCGGCGCATCGGGGTGTTCTGCGTTGTGATCGGCGACCCATAGCCGGATCATGCGGTCAAAGTTCATGCGTCCCGCTGGTCTGCCTGCGGGGTTCCCGCTTTGTCCTTTCTTGAATTGAGTTTTAGCCCGACCTTTAGCGGTTGACTGTTTAACAGGTTGTTTAGGCGCGCGTGGCATCGGTGTGATTCCTTTTTTGCGGTGGTTTACGCCGTCAAGCGTACGATGGACATCGCGGATGCCTGAAATTTGTATTGACCTGTTAACTACCTGTTTGACCTGTTCGAAAACGCGGAACAGGTCGACGCGGATCCGTCGGTGTCGTAGTGATGTATAAGGGGATAAGTGGTTGTCACTATTTCTGGTTGTCGCTTTTAATTTTTACCTTTAAAAGCGGGATTTGATTTTGTGTTACCTACGCGGTGGGTAACGCAACTAATGTAATTTTGCCGGATGGTGGGTAACGCAAAAGCCATCCGTTTCAGCCTTACAAAGTAGTTCCTTGCTTATTCTGCGTTTGCGTTACTGCTTGTGTTACCTACATTCAAAAGGTGGGTAACACAAAACACGTATAACGAGCAATAGTGCGGTTCTTAGCGTTACCTACCCGTAGGTAACACAAAGCGTTAATAACGTCGATCGACATCCCAATCACCAATAAAAAACCACCCCTTAAGGTGGTTTTATTAGTTGGTGTACTGCTTTTTGTGTTTGTTGTGTTACCTACGTGTTTTACTATACGTGGGTAACACAAAAGGTAACGCAAACTATATCGCGGTGTATCGTGCGGCTTTTCGACCCGATGCAGGTTCAATGCATTTAATAGTACAACTTGCTTCCATCGTCTTCAGGTAATCGATCGCTACGCGTTTAGAAACGCCAACCTCTACGGCGATCTCAAATGCTGATACCGGTTTACCTGCCTTCTCAATGTATGCACGCACATCCTGCATCCTGTCGCGTTTCTGGTCTTGCTTCGCTGCGTTCGCAGAAATGGCACCGCGCTTAATTTCGAACGCGTCGAACAGCTTCGGATAAACGGTTTTAGCGTGCGTTTGTGGGCCGATGTCGAATGTCGCGCCGTTCATGCCGTGTTCTGGTGCTTTATGACAATCGGATCTCAATGTTTCGCTGAACCAGTTGTCCGCGTCAGCGAGCGCTGTTTTCTCTTCGTCTTCGGTCATAATCCGTACGTCGACGAACTCGATACCGTAATACAGACCCTTCGGCATACCGTTTCCGCGTCGTTTGGTCGCTGCAATGTTCAAGCAATTTGGTTTACTCTTATCTGGCACGGTTAGAACAAACGCGGATGTAACACCGGCTTCGAGTGCACCGCCACCAGACATCACTTCTTCGTTTGCTTTGGTGGTGTGGTGTAGCGAAAATGTCGCGCCGTTCATACGACAGGAAATACGCATCATTGCGTTGGCGATGACGGTCATATCATCATTACCGTTTTCCTTCAGTGGCTGGCCCGACAGGGTCGAATTTCGTGCTGCTTTGCGCTGCGTATCAATGATCACTAACGCTGGCTCGTTGTTCGTCTTAGCGCGCATTTTAGCGCACCAGGCATCGACGGCTGCGTCGTTCCCCAGGTCGGGCAGGGTGTTTACGATATGAAAGCGATCGCGCCAGCCGGTGCGTGCGCCGTGGTGTTCTTCGCAGGCTTGTAACATGCCGTCGATGTTGTTGAACTCAAGATCGGCGTAAATAACGTGCGCACGCTTAGAACGCATAAAGCCAAGCATTTCCATCCCGTTTGCCACACAAAAGCCCAAGTATGCCGCGAAGGTGGTTTTACCTGTGTTCGGCGGGCTGTAAATAACTCCGTAGTCACCGATCTGAATCATACCATCGACCAATGGGCGTCCTTTATCTGGCGCTTGTTGGATGTCTTTTGGCTTGTTGTAGCCATCTAAACAGTCAGATATGGTCTGTAAACCCCAACAACGCATCGTAGCTTTGGCATCGATCTGATCACCGTCGAACTGCTCGAACTTCTCAAGGCTTCGTATATTAGCTGTGAAACCGATTTTCGAGGACTGCCCCTGGAATACCAGACCTAGCGATGGATCGTGAAGGTGCAATAACACTTCGCCGCGCAACCGCGCGCTGAACTCATCGGCGTATTCAACTGAGAGCACTTTGTGTGGAACCATAACCAGCGCATGACGAAGATCCCGCGCGTCGCGGTAATAGGCGATCATGATGCTTGCGCCGTTCATGAATCCTTGAACTTGTTTACCTAAAACGGCGTAACTATCCGGAAGAATAACATCGACTAACGTCACTGAAACGTGCCCTGCGGTACTGTCGCGTTTCAGGTGCGTAACATTCTTAAGCTGTTTAGAAAACGTTTTAGGGTCGCTTACAGGCGTTCTGGTGAAAGTGACAGCGTTATCCGCCGATAGATTAAAATAAACTTCTTCAGGCTCGTCAGTGAAGATTATTTCCGGTCCGGAGTGGCTATGATCCTGGGCGTCGAGAATTGGTTGAATAATGGCGGAGCTTTCACCTTCGCTCATGCTGTCTATGCGGGTAAGTTCTGCGCGCGCTTCGTCAGTGCTAAGGGGTTTAAAAAGGTTTACGACGTTTGCGCTTGGCTTGCGTGTTGCACGGCCTTTACGGGATGGTATATTCGTAGTAGTCTTCTTAATAGCGGTTGTCATTTATTGAACCTCCGCCGACAGGTTATAACTTGTTCTGCAATATGACCGGTCATATAATTAATCTCGTTGATCGCGTGATTGATACCAATTAAAAAAGCTCGTCTGGCAGGACGGGCTTTTTTATTTCCCTTTTGACTCATGCTGCGCGGCCTCTTTCCTGTTTTTGGTTCACCATCTCACTGCGCGCTAGCGCCCAGGCATCGATTGCGACATCCAGCCAATGCGGGCGTGATGGGGTGAGTTGAACAGGTTTAGGGAATGTCGGATCAGTCTTGATGATGTAATCGACGTTGGTCCTACCTACCCCTATACGATGTGCGACTTCAGTTTTATTTAAAAACACAGCAGTTACCTCAATAAGCATATTTACGTGTTTTTAGTATGGCCATCGCATTTCACTAAGGCAATAACTTTTTCATTTAAATCAATGTGTTACGGGATGCTTATTATCTCTTTCTCTAACCAATTCTGGTACTTAGCGATCGCATCAGTAACCATTTTTTGTAGTGTTTCAGGTTGATATGTGGTCGCGATGGCGCTCGCTTGGCTCTTTGCACCTTTGACGTGGTTTAAAATTAGATCCGCCTCAATAAACGTTAACCCGCTCCCTGGTTCGTTCAGTTCATCGCTAGCCGACAATTGCGAAGCAGTGCGACGCAAATCATGTACCGTCATTTCGGCGTTACCGCAGGCCGCACGCATTTCCGGCAAGCGGTGATTAATCGCCGACGAACTGATTCCGAAAATAAAACCACCGTCAACGCATCTGCGTGCCGCTTCGAATATCTCTTCTATTGCTGGACTGATCGGCACGTTGAGCGGAAAACCTGTTTTAGTACGTGAACCAGGGATCCGCCATAAGCCCGCATCCTCGTCGACTTCCTCCCATCGCCCGCCGACAACTTCACCTTTACGCAATGGTGCGCAGATAAGCATACGTGCAGCCAGATGCGCAGGTCTGGTTTCGTCTTCGCACAAATACTTCCATAACGCGCGAAGCTGGTCTTTTTCCAGATAGTTCGTGCGTGGCTGTCGCGACCGTTCAAGCTCGGTATTGTTTTTGCCTAACAGTTTTTGCAGCGTCATAAGCGTTTCAAACGCTTCTATATCGAACTGGCTTTCCAGGTAGTGACGCAGTGCTAACAGAATGTCACGCAGTTTTTTAGCACTGTTTACGCTGTGCTTTTCGGCGACGGTACGGATCAGACTGTGAGCACTGGCGCGCGTGAAGTTTTCGATCGTGGTTTCGCCATAAGCCGACAAGCGGTTACAATACTTTTGCCAGGTACAAACGTATGTTTTAACTGTTGAATCAGCAGGCGCAAAAGCAGGATTATTAATATAAGCGCGGAACAGGGCGTTTAGGTCGTGCGGTACGGAGATCGCTTCCGTCCTTGCGTCAATTCCACGCGCCATGTTGGTCATGATCTCCCGATGGCGCTCCTGTGCCGCTGCAAGCGTCCAGGACGTGCGAGAGCCAATGGATATATCCTTACCGTCTCGGCGGGTGATATAGCTGGCAGTGACGCCGCCGGAAGACGTACGACGTAAAACTAGCGACAGACCCGTTAACCCGCCGTTCATGACGGCGATCCGCATAACGTTTTTATCGGCGGGTAGTGTTAGTGCGTCGACCTGGGATTGTTTAGTGATTTTCTTCGGTGCTTTCATTTCAATTACCCAATTTTTGACAATGTACCCATTTAAGCACCCAGGTAAATCCGCGTAAATATGTTTTTAAAAGTTTACAAGTGCCTGTGTATCCCGTAACAGATGCGGTTTATCACATGGTGTACAACCTGATCTGGATAATGCCAGCGTAGGGAAGTCTGACACTGCCCGTGTCCCTTCTTCGCGCGGGCAGGAGCTGAACCATGCAGCCTGACCTGCACAGCCGCGTGCTCGCGGCTCACACTTTGCACCAATTTAGAACCCTATCTCCGCTCACACACTGTATGACCAATGAGGTCGTACAAAGCTTTACTGCCAATACATTACTGGCGCTGGGCGCATCGCCTGCGATGGTGATCGAGCCTGATGAAGCCAGCCAATTCGCCGCTATTGCCAGTGCGTTGCTGGTTAATGTCGGCACCTTAACTCAGGAACGGGCCACGTCGATGCGCGCCGCCGTTGAGCAGGCATACCTTGCTAAAACCCCCTGGACGCTCGATCCCGTGGCTGTGGGCGCACTTGAGTTTCGCCGCCGCTTTTGTCTGGATTTACTATCGCTACAGCCTGCTGCTATTCGTGGCAACGCTTCAGAAATACTTGCTCTGGCCGGCATGAACGGTGGGGGACGCGGCGTGGATACAACCGATACAGCTGTCGCTGCGCTTCCGGCAGCACAGGCGCTGGCTCGTCAGATTGGGACCATTGTCGTTGTTACTGGCGAAGTGGATTACGTCACCGATGGTCAGCGTACCGTCTGTGTTGACGGCGGTGACCCGTTGATGACTCGCGTGGTGGGCACTGGATGTGCTCTTTCAGCGGTTGTTGCGGCCAGTTGCGCTTTACGTGGTGACAGACTTGATAACGTCGCCTCCGCCTGTAGCTGGATGAAACTGGCTGGGCAAATCGCCACCGAGCAATCAAACGGACCGGGCAGCTTTGTCCCGGCATTTCTCGACGCCCTTTATAACCTGAACGCCCAGGAGTAAGCATGAAACGGATTAACGCATTAACGATCGCCGGAACCGATCCAAGCGGTGGCGCGGGTATTCAGGCCGATTTAAAAACCTTCTCGGCGCTGGGCGCATACGGCTGTTCCGTTATTACGGCGTTGGTGGCGCAAAATACGCGCGGGGTGCAGTCGGTGTATCGTATTGAACCTGACTTTGTCGCTGCGCAGCTGGACTCTGTGTTGAGTGATGTGCGTATCGACACCACAAAAATTGGTATGTTGGCGGAGACGGATATTGTTGAAGCGGTCGCCGAACGTTTGCGTCGTCATCGGGTACAAAATGTGGTGCTGGACACGGTGATGTTGGCGAAAAGCGGCGATCCGTTGCTGTCACCCTCGGCGGTAGAAACGCTGCGTACCCGTTTGCTGCCACAGGTTTCGATTATCACCCCTAATTTACCCGAAGCAGCTGCACTGCTCGGGGCATCGCATGCGCAGACTGAGCAGGAGATGTTAGAGCAGGGAAGAGCGCTACGGGCGCTGGGTTGCGAGGCGGTGTTGATGAAGGGCGGTCATCTGGATGACGCGCAAAGCCCCGACTGGCTCTTTACTCGCGAAGGCGAGCAGCGTTTTACCGCGCCGAGGGTGATGACCAAAAATACCCATGGCACCGGTTGTACGCTATCGGCGGCGTTGGCAGCCCTGCGTCCGCGCCATAACAACTGGGCCGATACCGTACAGGAAGCCAAACTGTGGCTTTCAGCGGCGCTGGCACAGGCAGACACGCTGGAAGTTGGCGAGGGAATTGGTCCGGTGCATCATTTCCACGCGTGGTGGTAATGGGTATACTGGCTGCAGAAACGGCGGCCAGGGAAAAGATAAATGGAACAAGCGCATACCCAGCTTATCGCACAACTGAATGAACGTATTTCAGCGGCGGATAACACGCCGCTGTATATGAAATTTGCGCAGACGGTGAAAAATGCTGTGCGCAGTGGGATCCTGGAGCACGGCAATATCCTGCCCGGCGAGCGCGACCTCAGCCAATTGACCGGCGTTTCCCGGATTACGGTACGCAAGGCGATGCAGGCCCTGGAAGAAGAAGGTGTAGTAACACGTGCCCGCGGTTACGGAACGCAAATCAACAATATCTTCGAGTATTCGCTCAAAGAAGCGCGCGGTTTTTCTCAGCAGGTGGTGTTGCGCGGTAAAAAACCGGATACGCTGTGGGTTAACAAAAGAATTGTACCTTGCCCGGAAGAGGTGGCACAGCAGTTGGCTGTTGCCGCCGGGAGTGATGTTTTCCTGCTCAAACGCATTCGTTACGTTGACGAAGACGCAGTATCTATTGAAGAGTCTTGGGTACCCGCACATCTAATTCATGACGTGGATGCCATTGGTGTTTCTCTGTATGACTATTTTCGTAGCCAGCATATTTTCCCACAGCGTACGCGCTCACGCGTTAGCGCCAGAATGCCGGATGCAGAGTTCCAGGCGCACATTCAAATGGATAGCAAAGTGCCGGTACTGGTGATCAAGCAGGTTGCGCTTGACCAGCAGCAACGGCCTATTGAATACAGCATCAGTTACTGTCGTAGCGATCTATACGTTTTTGTGTGCGAGGAGTAGCGCCTCGCGTGATGGGGCGCAATCGCCGCCACGATGCCCAACTACCCAGGACGCCACCGCGTTACCTAACAGCACTGAATCGGCCAGCGTCCAGCCAGACGCCAGTCCGGCCAGCATGCCGCCGGCGTGGCTGTCTCCTGCGCCGATAGTATCAACGACCGCCGTTGCAAATGCCGGTACGCAGCCGGATGTCTGTGCGCTGAAATACCATGCGCCGTCTTTATCGTGACGCACGATCACCGGTGCGGTGAAACGCTGCACCCATTCTGCGCCAAAACCTTCCACATCCTGACTCAATGCAAACCGCTCGGCAGCAATTTCCGCCTCCTGACGATTAAGTGACACCAGCGGACGGCAGGCCATAATTCGTACCAGTAAGGGCTCGGGAATGTCGCCGATGCGCGGGCCAAAATCGATAAACGGTGTCACTTCATCCAGACTTTCCAGCCACTGCACCAGCAATTCACCGCACGGGGACGCTAGCTGATAACCCGAGAGATACACCAGGCTATGACGCGGGATATCCAGCTGTGCCAGCCAGGCGGCATTCCACTGATTCTCAACGCCGCTAAAGGACATAAAGGTACGTTCGCCATCCGGCTCCACCAGCGCCAGACACCAACCGTTATCGCCTTCGGCGTTGTCGATCAGGCTGTGCAGCCCCTCTTTTGCCATCCGGTTGCGGATAATGTCGGCCCACACCCCCTGACCCAGCGGCAACGCATTACTGGCGTCGATACCTAAACGCTTGAGCGCTACGGCAATATTGAGCGCGCAGCCGCCAACGTTCACGCCTTGCTGTTTGAGTTCGATATCACAGCCTCGCCAGGGAAGGGCATACGCATCGGCAATGACATCAATCACCGCCGCACCCACCACCGTTACTGGCCGCTGTGTACGTAACTGCGAGAGAAGTTGTTGCAGACGCGCGGTGCTCATAGCGCCTCCCGCTGCTCACGCAGGCGCAGTAATCCACTGGCGTAGCGGATAAAGTCCAGCTGATTTACTGCATCAAGCTCATGTTTCAGGGCCGGGTCAATCGCGCCGACGCCATGCAGCGCGCCACAAATGGCGGTTGCCATCGCTCCGATGGTATCGGTATCGCCGCCGAGGTTCGCGCACAGAATGGCGCAGCGATTGGGATCGGTCTGCGCCAGTTCGACCATCGCGATGGCGCAAGGCACGGACTCAATGGTGCTGGTTCCTGCACCCACAACCTGATACAACTGCTCGCTAGCGGACTCGACGCCATCGGCGTTACGGACGATTTTCAGCGCCAGTTCAAGGCGTGCACAAAGCGATGCGCTAAAGGTGGTGATCCGTTTTTGCTGCGCATGCAGGGCAATGGCAGGTAGCGCGTCGACAATCTCCGACCATGTTCCTCCGTCGATGGCGCGCGATACCGCCCACGCGACGACAACGGCTCCCGCGATAGCCAGATCCGATTTATGCGTTGGGCTGGAGGCCAGTGCCACATCATCGATAAAGGCATCAAGATCGCGGGCGGGCAGCAGGCATCCCAGTGGTGAAACGCGCATTGCTGCTCCGTTGGTCACGCCGTTGTTTTCCAGTTCGCAGACAGGTTTGCCGTCGCGAATGGCGTTTAGCGCAATTTTTGACGTTGGACCGAGCACGTTTTTATTAAAGGCATCGAAACGTTCGGCCCAGGCCAGAATATTGCGGCCAATAACGTCTGGCACAATTTCGCCGTCGCACTCAAGCAGGGCATCTGCCAGACACAGCGCCATAGACGTGTCATCAGTAAACTCTGCCTGGTTAAAGTAGCAGGCAGCATTATTTTCCGCAGGGCCGGGTAAAAAACGGTCGATCCAACCGAAATGGGCTTTAACCCGGGTTCTTGGCCACAGTTCCGACGGCATGCCCATCGCATCCCCTAACGCCTGCCCATAAAGAGCACCGAGAATACGTTCTGCTTTCATTTTACTTCCCCTTGTTTCAACGCTACATCGCGATCGTCCACCTTAATGGCGGTGATTTCTTTGTCAGATTCGCGAAAGAAAATCATAAACATCACGGCAATGACGGCAATCATGACCGCGCCAAATCCCCACATGCCAGCCCAGTTAAAGGTGAGACCATTAACCGGTTCCTGGTAAGCAAACATTTTTTCCATCATCACGCCGCCCAGACGGTAACCGAGCAGGCTGCCGAATCCCTGACAGCAGAGGGTGATAAGCCCTTGCGCTGCGGTGCGCATGTGAACCGGCGCTTTTTTATCGACATAGATGTAGGCCGTGACGTAATAGAAGTCGTAACTGACGCCGTGCAGCAGAATGCCGAGAAACAGCAGGGCGTAAGTGAAATATTCTTCCGCACCGCCGTAAACGAAAAATCCGTAGCGGATCGCCGCAGTAATAAGACCAAGTAACAATACCTTTTTAATGCCAAAGCGTTTGGTGAAAAATGGTAGCGCCAGCATAAAGAAGATTTCAGAGAACTGGCCCAGCGTCATCCAGCCGGTGGCGTTTTTCATTCCGACCTCTGTCAGGTAGCCGTTGGCGAAGATGTAATAGAACGCCAGTGGCATCGCAAACAGGAAAGAGCAAAAGAAAAAGACGAGGAAGTTCTTATCGCGCAGCAGGATCAGCGCATCCAGACCCAGCATGACTTTGAAATCCATTTTACCGGTACTTTTTGGTGGCGTATCCGGTAAGAAGAACGCAAAGACGCCCAACAGTACAGAGCTTCCGGCAGTGATCAGCAGGGGAATATTGGTGGGTGAAATGTCGCTATAGCCAAGCATTTGCGGTAAGAAACCACAGGCCAAACCAGAGGCAATCCAGCCGATGGTTCCCATCACTCGGATGCGCGGGAAATCACGCTCAACGTCCGGTACGTTGGCAAAAGCAATACTGTTAGTCAGCGCAATCGTCGGCATATAGGTCAACGAATAGGCCAGTAACAGCGGGAAGAATCCGCTGAAGGCGGTTTGCTGGGCGGCGAAGTACATCAGAATAGCGCCGACGAACATCAACACCGCCAGCACTTTTTGCGCGGAGAAAAAGCGGTCAGTGATTGAACCGACCAGAATGGGCGACAGGATCGCGGCGATCGCGGTACAAGCGTAGGACCAGCCGATCTCCCCGGCGCTAAAGCCGCTTTTACTCAGCCACAGCCACAGCGGTACAAACCAGGCGCCCCAGATAAACCACTCTACAAACATCATGAACGACAGCTTAACTGTAGTTTTCATCTTTAAATCCTTCATGACAGGTAAGGTACGCATTGATAGTACCATCTGATAATACCTTTAAAATACCTTTGTGGTCTAAATTTGACCGCCTTAACATTATTTCTTCCTGAATCGAGCCAGCAGAAGTTGCTGAAAAGTGCGCTAAAGATGGAAAAAAAACGCAGTCGGTACCAGGCTTAATGCTGCCCGCAACAAAGCGGGTCAGGACAATCCACATTCCGGTTTCAAATCGGAAATTACGGGAGCATAGCTATGACTGATATTGCGCAGTTGCTTGGCAAAGACGCCGACAACCTTTTACAGCATCGTTGTATGACCATTCCTTCTGATCAACTTTACCTGCCTGGACATGATTACGTCGACCGTGTGATGGTGGATAACAATCGGCCGCCTGCCGTGCTGCGTAACATGCAGACGCTGTATAACACGGGGCGACTGGCCGGGACAGGGTATCTGTCGATTCTACCGGTGGACCAGGGGGTAGAGCACTCCGCTGGCGCATCGTTTGCGGCTAACCCGCTGTACTTTGATCCGAAGAATATTGTGGAGCTGGCTATCGAAGCAGGGTGCAACTGCGTGGCATCGACCTATGGCGTGCTGGCTTCTGTATCCCGCCGCTACGCGCACCGCATTCCGTTCCTCGTTAAAATTAACCACAACGAAACGCTCAGCTATCCGAATACCTTTGACCAGACGCTGTATGCCAGCGTAGAGCAGGCGTTCAATATGGGCGCGGTTGCGGTAGGGGCAACAATCTATTTCGGTTCTGAGGAATCTCGCCGCCAGATTGAAGAGATTTCGGCCGCGTTTGAGCGCGCCCATGAGCTGGGTATGGTTACCGTGTTGTGGGCGTATCTGCGTAACTCCGCGTTTAAAAAAGATGGCGTGGATTACCATGTTTCTGCCGATCTTACCGGACAGGCTAACCATCTGGCTGCCACTATCGGAGCGGATATCGTTAAGCAGAAAATGGCGGAAAATAACGGTGGGTATAAAGCGGTTAATTTTGGCTACACCGACGATCGCGTCTACACCAAGTTGACCAGCGAGAATCCAATTGACCTGGTACGTTATCAACTGGCGAACTGTTATATGGGGCGCGCCGGGTTAATTAACTCCGGCGGCGCGGCTGGCGGCGAAACCGATCTTAGTGATGCGGTACGTACGGCGGTGATTAACAAACGGGCAGGCGGCATGGGGCTGATTCTTGGACGCAAAGCATTCAAGAAAACCATGGCCGACGGCGTTAAGCTGATTAACGCCGTGCAGGATGTTTATCTGGACAGCAAAGTTACCATCGCCTGATTACAGCCGGGGTGTCGTTGTGTTAGCGCAACAGTGGACAACCCGGCGGCAGTCTGCAACGTAACGCCTCAGGCAGGATTTCAATATGAAACTCCTGTCCGCTGAGCGGTTCGCCGTCAAGATTAAAGGTAATTTCGTGTGGGGCGCGGATATCAAACCACGATGATGCGCCCTCGATGATGTTAGGGTTGTTTTCGGATTGCGTTAACGCCGAAAGCAGCCCTGGCAACAGTTCTTCGCCGGTAAAAATGCGCAGTTGCAACAGACCATCGTTGATCAGCGCCGTTGGGCAAAGCTGTTGCCCGCCTCCAGCCTGACGACCATTACCAATACCAATCACCAGCGCCTTACCCTGCCAGTGAAAATCTTCCCCACGAATATCGCAGACGTCGGGTTTGAGCGTATCCATGCGCATTAATCCGTGGATAAAGTATGATACGCCACCCAACGCAGCTTTGAGTTTTTCCGGCGTTTCGGTAGTGATACGTGTGCCGAAGCCGCCGGTCGCCATGTTGATAAAACAGGTTTTATCATTGACCTGCACCATATCGATCGCTGTCGCATTTGCGGCGATAGCCAGCTTTAACGCCTTATCAAGGTCGTCGGGTATCCCCACGCTGGTGGCAAAATCATTTGCCGTTCCCAACGGTAAAATACCCAGCGCCGGAATATTGTCGCCCTGCGACTGGATCAGCGCCGTCGAAACTTCGTTGATGGTGCCGTCGCCGCCGCCGGCAATCACCGTTTCAACGCCTAGCTGACGAGCTTCATCAACGTAGCGTTGGGCATCGCCTTTTTCCCAGGTCACGCGAACATGGATTTCCACGCCTTCATCGCGAAGCTTCGCAATGGCATCACGCAGGGGGAGATTATCAGCACTTTTTCCATTGAGGATCAGTAAGCTGGCAGGGAACGCTATCATCCGTTTGCCTCACTTTTTTTCGTTTTAACAAGTGTATGCCAGGAAAGCATTTATGGCGTAAGAACTGACTGAAAGCGCAGGCGAAGAGATAAAAAAAGCCGCAGAGCGCGGCTTTTCAGATTGGGCAGACGTTACTGCGGGAACCACTGATCGCTGATTTTCTTGTACGTGCCGTCAGCTTTGATTGCCGCCAGCGCGCTGTTCAGTTTTTCCAGCAGGGCTTTGTTATCCGGGCGAACCGCGATGCCAAGGCCAGTACCGAAGTATTGCGGGTCGGTTACTTTGTCAGTGGCTACGCCTAACTGCGGGTTGGTTTTCAGCCACTCGTTAACCACAGCAGTATCGCCAAATACGCCATCAATACGGCCATTTTTCAGGTCGATAATCGCATTCTGATAGCTGTCGTAGGCCACGGTTTTCACCTCAGGATGTTTATCCTGCAGGTATTTCTGATGGGTGGTGCCGTTTTCCATACCGATGCGCTTACCTTTCAGGTCAGCAAAGGTTTTATAGGTGTCTTTTTTCGCAATCACCAGCGCGGAGTTGGCATAGTAAGGCTGAGTAAATGCAACCTGCTTGCTACGCTCAGGTGTGATATCCATTCCGGAAATAACCGCATCATATTTCTTGAATTTCAGCGCGGGGATCAGGCTATCGAAAGCGTGATTGGTGAAAGTACATTCTGCCTGCATTTGTTTGCACAGCGCTGTTGCCAGGTCGATGTCAAAACCGACAATTTTATTGCTCGCATCCAGTGATTCAAATGGCGGATACGTGGCTGATACACCGAAACTAATTTTATCAGCAGCTGAGGCGCCAGCGGCGAAAGTAGCAAGTAATGCGGCCAGTACTAACTTTTTCATGGTGGAACTCCCGTCTGTCAATCTTATGATTATTACCGTGTCTGCGGCATGGAGTAACAATGCCATTTAATGAATTTATATGCAATAAAAATGATTAAGTATTTTTATTGGCATAAAAAAAGACGGACAATTTAGGTTGTTGTCCGTCTTTATATTTTTTGCTTATGCACATTTTTCGGATGGCGGTGTTAGACCTTATCCGACCTACAAAGGCACAAATACCGATTTAATTCCGATGTTCAAACGCCAGCGCTTTACGCTCTATTAAGCGCATCATCAGCGTCAGCAAGCCGTTGACGATCAGGTAAATCACACCCGCCGCACCGAAGACCATAACGTCGTATGTGCGGCCATATAGCAGTTGGCTATAGCCCATGACTTCCATCAGGGTGATGGTGTAAGCCAGTGAGGTACTTTTAAATACCAGCACCACTTCGTTGGAATACGAGGAGAGGGCGCGTTTAAAGGCGTACGGCAACAGAATCGCCAGCGTATCCTTTTTGCTCATCCCCAATGCACCGCAGGACTGCCACTGGCCTTCCGGGATTGCACGGATAGCGCCGTAGAACAGTTGCGTAGTGTAGGCCGCACTGTTTAACGACAGCGCAATTAAGGCGCATAACCAGGGTTCAGAGAGCAGATGCCACAGTACCGGATATTCTTGCAATGCCGGAAACTGTCCTGGTCCGTAGTAGATCAGGAAAATTTGCACCAGCAGCGGTGTACCGGTAAACAGCGTGATATAAGCGCGAACCAACCACACCAGTACCGGCGTTTTCAGCGTCAGGATGACGGTGAAGATCAGCGCCAGCACCAGAGCAACCATGATGGAGGCGACCGTCAGCGTCAGGCTGGTATGCAGCCCTTTCAACAATTCAGGTAAATACTCAAGCATCAGCCTGGTCTCCGCTCAAAACGTGTCGCGCGCAGGTCAATGCGTTTGAGAATGTACTGACTCACCAGCGTAATCACCAGGTAAATAGCGGCTGCCACAATGTACCAGGTAAACGGCTCCTGGGTACGGGTAGCGATGCTCTTGGTTTGCAACATCAGATCGTTCACGCTGATAAGGCTGACCAGCGCGGTATCTTTCAGCAATACCAGCCACTGGTTACCCAGTCCCGGTAAGGCATGACGCCACATCTGCGGCATCACCAGACGAAAGAAGATCGCGGCTTTAGACAAACCTAACGCCTGACCTGACTCCCATTGCCCGAGTGGCACGGCCTTCAGCGCGCCACGCAGCGTTTGCGACGCGTAAGCGGCATACAGCAATGACAGTGCAATGACACCGCACAGGAACGGACTGACGTCGAAGTTTTCGATCTGCATCTGAACCGGGATTTGTACAAACCCGAGATTGATCGTAAAGCCATCGGCCAGCGTCAGCAGCAGTTGTGAGGAGCCGAAATAGATAAACAGAACCACCAGAATTTCTGGCAGACCGCGCAGGATGGTGACCAGGGCCGAGCCCGCCCATGCCACCGGGCGCCATTTTACTGACTCCCAGACGGCAAAAAACATGGCGAGCGCAAGGCCAATGATCAGCGCACAGACGGCAAGGCCGACGGTCATCCCGGCGGCGCTTGCTAAAGGAAAAAATTCATTCATCAAATATTACTTCTGGAACCATTTGTTGTAGATGGTCTCGTAAGTCCCATCTTTCTTCACTTTTTCCAGCGCAGCGTTAAATTTCTGCTGCAGCTCGGTATTGCCCTGGCGCACAGCGATGCCCAGACCAGTACCGAAGTAATCTTTATCCGTGACTTTGTCGCCAACCGCGGCCAGTTTTGGATTGTCTTTCAGCCACTCTGTTACTACTGCTGTATCACCAAAGACGCCGTCAATACGACCGTTTTGCAGATCGAGTTTGGCATTCTGATAGCTGTCATACGGCACGGTAGTCACTTCCGGATGTTTATCCATGATGAATTTCTGGTGCGTCGTCCCGTTTTGAACGCCGACTTTTTTGCCTTTCAGCTGATCAATGCTGGTGTATTTACCCTGTTGGCCAACAAACAGCGCAGAGTTGTCGTAGTAAGGGGTGGTGAACAGAACCTGTTTTTCACGCTCAGGCGTGATGTCCATACCGGCCATCACCGCGTCAAAACGACGGAATTTCAGGCTCGGGATCAGGCTGTCGAAGGCCTGATTGGTGAAGGTACAGGTAGCGTCAATCTCTTTACACAGCGCATTCGCCAGATCAACGTCAAACCCTACGATCTTGTTGTTAGCATCGATCGATTCAAACGGAGGATAAGACGCTTCGGTGGCGAAACGAATGGTTTGGGCTGCGGTAGCGGAAAGGCTAAAACCTGCGATTAGCGCGGCAATCAGAACTTTTTTCATTGTATTGTCCCGAATCTTAGTGAGAAAGATAGTTTTTAAACGCTTCGGTTTGCGGGTTGGCAAAGCAGCTCGCATCCCCAAACTCGACGATATGACCGTTTTCCATGTACACCACGCGACTGGCCGTTTTACGAGCAACTTCCACTTCGTGGGTGACGATCACCTGAGTAATATTGGTTTCCGCCAGCTCACGAATGATGCTGACGATTTGGGCGGTGATTTCCGGGTCAAGCGCTGCGGTAGGCTCATCAAACAGCAGCACCTGTGGTTCCATCATCAACGCGCGGGCAATGGCCACACGCTGCTGCTGGCCGCCGGACAGATGCAGTGGATAGCGATCGCTGTACGGCTTCAGACGCAGTCGTTCCAGCAGTTTCTCGGCACGCGCCATCGCTTGCTCTTTTGTCAGACCCAGTACGCGGCAGGGCGCTTCAATCAGGTTCTGCACCACCGTGAGATGCGGCCAAAGATTATATTGCTGGAAGACCATGCCCACGTTTTGACGCAGATCCCGAATGGCTTTATCTGACGGGGTTTTCGTGAAGTCGAAACGGTTACCCGCAATAGAGAGCGTGCCCGAGCGCGGCATCTCAAGCAGGTTGAGTACGCGCAGTAGCGAGCTTTTCCCGGCTCCACTTGGGCCAAGTAACACCAGTGTTTCACCCTGAGGGCAATCCAGCGTGATATCGAACAGCGCCTGATGTGCGCCGTAGAAGCAGTTAATGCCGTTTAATTGAATACTCATTGACACTCGATACTGGCAGTCTGATAGCTATTGAAGCCGCAGATACTACCTTTGACAGAATAGTTATGCAATATTTATGCGTTAAAAGTTAAATGCAAACCGCATTCTTCTCTAAACATAGCACAAAATAGCGGGGCCACCAGTGGGCAAGAATAATTGTCGGCATTCTATGCAGAATGCCAGACAATTAATGGGGGTTATGATTTGGGCGAGTAAATGGCGCGATTAACGGTTTTCGACAGACTGGCGCAACGTCCCGGCTGGCGCGTGTACGCTGCCGCCCAGATAGCGTACATCATCAACGACCCAGCACTGGCCTTCGCGGATCATCAGCACTTCATCACGCCAACTCTGGTCACCCTGTTTCAGCTCTACGCGTAGCGGAATGTTGCGTGCATCACTATTCGGAATAGTCGATGCGCTGGCGACGCTGGCACTGTCCGGTAACGTAGCCCGACTGGAGAACGGATCGCTGTTAAACAGGTCGCGGTGTGCATTATCGCGGCTGGCATCGTTCAGCAGTTTAGCCAGGTTGTCGCTAAGGTATGGACGAAGTGGGGTAAGATCATTGTTTCGATGCTGAATACGGTAATCATAGAATTGTTGAGCCACGCTGTCTGGCCCGCCTTCTACGCATGAACCGCTACGCGTGCCGTTATCTTTATAGACCGGCGTCACGGTCGTACAGGCGCTGAGAAGTAGTGCAAATGGAACCAGCAGAGAGAGTTTCGAGTAGCGCATAATGATTTCCTTATTAGCTTTCTACTATTAGTGTTCTACGTTGATAGAATATATCCTTTCAATGATAGTGGATCGGTTCGATAATGCTTTTGAGATCGTGCTCTTAGCGCAAAAAGGAGATTAACCATGCAGTTTTCGACTACCCCTACGCTGGAAGGGCAGAGCATCGTGGAATACTGCGGTGTTGTGACTGGCGAAGCCATTTTAGGCGCGAATATCTTCCGCGATTTTTTCGCCGGCATTCGCGATATTGTCGGCGGTCGCTCCGGCGCGTATGAAAAAGAGCTGCGTAAAGCGCGTGAAATTGCTTTCCAGGAGCTGGGCGAACAGGCCAAAGCGCTGGGTGCTGATGCGGTGGTCGGTATTGATATTGATTACGAAACCGTGGGCAAAGACGGCAGTATGCTGATGGTGAGCGTCAGCGGTACCGCGGTGAAAACTCGCCGATGAAGCGTCTGTTGTGTCTGCTGGCATTTACGCTGTTGCTGGTGGGATGTGCTGGCGAAAAAGGGATTGTCGACAAAGACGGGTATCAGTTAGATACCCGCCGTCAGGCACAGGCTGCTTATCCACGCATTAAAGTGCTGGTTATCCATTACACGGCCGATGATTTTGACTCTTCTCTGGCTACGCTGACCGATAAAAACGTCAGCTCGCATTATTTGATCCCGGCTGTGCCGCCGCTCTACCACGGCAAACCGCGTATCTGGCAACTGGTGCCGGAAAAAGATCTGGCCTGGCATGCGGGGATTAGCTTCTGGCGTGGCGCTACGCGTATTAACGATACCTCAATTGGCATTGAGCTGGAAAACCGCGGCTGGCAAAAATCGGCAGGGATAAAATATTTTGCGCCGTTTGAACCCGCGCAGATTCAGGCGCTGATCCCATTGGCGAAAGATATTATCGCCCGCTACGACATAAAACCGCAGAACGTGGTAGCCCATGCGGACATCGCGCCGCAACGTAAGGACGATCCTGGACCGCTTTTCCCATGGAAAGTGCTGGCCGAACAGGGAATTGGCGCGTGGCCGGACACTCAGCGCGTAGCATTTTATCTTGCCGGGCGAGCGCCTCATACGCCGGTAGCAACCGAATCTTTACTCGATCTGCTGTCGCGTTACGGCTATGAGATAAAATCTGATATGACGCCGCGCGAACAGCAGCGGGTGATTATGGCCTTCCAGATGCACTTCCGCCCGACGCTGTGGAACGGCGTGGCGGATGCAGAAACTCAGGCGATTGCCGAAGCGTTACTGGAAAAATACGGGCAGGGTTAACGCAGAATACCAATGCCTGATGGTGCTTCGCTTATCAGGCCTACGGCTAATTTAGGCTGGATTTTGTAGGCCGGATAAGGCGCTTGCGCCGCCATCCGGCAATGGTTAACGCGGCAGCTTACCGTGGTCGCGCAGCCAGGCCGCGGTACGTTCAATCCCTGCATCCAGCGTCACAATGGGCTGATAACCCAACTCTTCCTGAGCGCGGGTAGTATCCAGCGTAAAATCAAAATTTAGCTTCGAGACGCCGTAATGCGTCAGCTTTGGCTCTTTTGCCGATTTATTGCCTAAACGCTCCATGCTGCGGGCAATCATGTCCAGCATCGGGTAGGGAACGGAGCGGATCCGACAATCAATATTCAGCTCGTCGATGAGCTTCTGCACAATGCTGCGCAGAGTGCGATGCTCGCCGTTGGTAATGTTGTACGCGCGACCTGACGGCAGCTTATCGCAGGCTTGCTGACTTGCCAGCCACATCGCGTGCACTGCATTTTCGTAGTAGGTCATATCTACCAGCGCACTTCCGCCGTGCGGCAACAGGATGCTGCCATAGTGGTACATCATATGGGCCAGGCGCGGGATAAAGACCTTATCGTGTGGTCCGAACAGGCTTTGCGGACGCAATACCGTAAAACGCGTCTGCGGGTTGGCCTGCGCCAGCAACGCGATCACGTCTTCACCAGCTGCTTTGCTGCGGGCAAATTCATTGGCGAAGCGGTGCGGGCGAAAGTCCTCTTTGATATCGCGATGGTGGTGATAATCAAAATAGAGCGACGGCGAGGAGATATGAATGAAGTTGCGAACGCCCCAGGCCACGGCCCACTCGCCCAGACGGCGAGTTGCGCGAACGTTGGCCAGATCGAAGGCTTCCTGAGTTCCCCACGGTGAGGTAAAACTGGAGCAGTGCCACAGCGTGTCGATGCCGGCAAGCATCACTTTTGCTTGCGAAGAAACCAGCTCGGTCAAATCCGCATGCACAAACTCTGCGCCCATTTTCTCCAGCAGCTTGCCCATCGCTTCGTTGCGACCGGTGGCTCTGACACTGACGCCTTTGCTGCATAAAAACTCAACCGCGTTTCGGCCCAAGCCGCTGGTGGCTCCGGTAACCAGTACCTTCATATCAATCCACTGTGTTTAAAAAACGTCGTGCGCATTCTTCCGTGAAATACGCCTGTATGCAATGGGAAACATGAAAGAATACAGGCTCTTTTTATCATTAGTCTGTGATTTGTTCTGCAAGTTTGGCTATTCGCTTCGCCATCCCCCTGAAAATGAACAAGTGGGCGGGGATCATCAACAGCCAGTAGAAGAGGCCTGGCATACCGTGCGGATGCCACCAGGCGCGTACATCAATGCGTCGATGATCGCCTTTATCTTCCAGTGTGAAGCTCAGGCGACCCAATCCCGGCGCTTTCATCCCAAACAGCAGCGTCAGCTGTTTCTCCGGCTCAACGATGATGACTTTCCAGCTATCAACGGTGTCGCCAACTTGCAATAGTGGGTGTTCGGGACGACCTTTTGCCAGCTTATGGCCGACCAGCAGGTCCAACGCCGCGCGTGTCTTCCATAGAATATTGCCAAAGAAATAGCCTTCTTTGCCGCCGAGTCGATTCACTACCTGCCACAGTGCTTTTTTACTGGCGGAGGTTTCAACGCTAAAGCCAGCTTGTTTGGCGAAATAGCCATATTCTGGACGCCAGCGGGCAAACGCCTGTGCGTCGTAACCCCAGTCGCTGGAGTTGACCAGCTTTTCTTCTTCCTTCAACGTACTGCGCACCGCGTCATCAAAGGCAATCAGCTTTTGCGGGATCAGCGCACGTAGTTCGGTGTCATCGGCCAGCAGGTCGTGTTTTAAGCCCTGGATCAGCGCTTTGGCCGTGGTTGGCGGCACTGACGTAATGACGTTTAAAAACCAGACCGAAATCCAGCGGGTAGGGAAGGGGATGGGGATGAGCAGGCGATGTTTACCGCTGACCGCCATAAAATGCTCGAACTGTTCCTGATAGCTCAACACCTGCGGGCCGGCTGCTTCGAGTACGCGGTGATGTTGCGTGGGATGATCCAACAACGCCACCAGGTAGTACATCAAATTCTCCAGCGCGATGGGTGTGGTTCGTGAGCGCACCCAGCGCGGAGGGGTGAGTACCGGCAGGTTGTAGACCATGTCGCGCATCACTTCAAAGGCAGCGGAACCTGCCCCCACGATAATGCCCGCACGCAATTCCGTCATTGGCACGCCTGATTCACGCAGAGTATCTGCGGTTATCTGTCGCGCACGCAGATGATCGGATTGTTCATGCCGGGGAGCCTGTAATGAGCTCAGGAAAATAAGCTGTTTGATTGGTGTATTACGCAGTGCATCGCGGACGTTCATCGCCACCTGACGTTCGTGGGCGATAAAATCACCGCCTTCACCCATGCCATGGACCAGGTAATAAACCGTATCAACACCCGCCAGCAGCGGGGGGAGGTTATCTGGCCAATTCAAATCGACCTTATGGCAACTGACGTTGGCCAGTTGCTGCTTTTCCAGTCGTTCAATGCGACGTGCCGCAGCCAACACCTGATGCCCTTGCTGACTGAGCGCCTGTACCAAATGCTGACCAATGTAGCCACTGGCGCCAAGAACCAAAATCCGTTGCGGCACGCCCATCTCCTTATTGGGTTAAAAAAGCGCGCCAGTGGGCGACGACTTCAGCAAGTTGTTCACGTGATACGTCCAGATGCATCACCAGGCGCACAATCGGGGAGGCGTTAATCAGCACACCCTGCGCTTTCATATATTCACCCAGCGCGGCCGCGCGCTCTTCGCCAACGCGAACAAACAGCATGTTGGTGTCGTGGCGCATGACGTCCGCCCCTGCTTCGCGCAGTTGCTCCGCCATCCAGGCGGCGTTGTCATGGTCTTCCTGCAAACGCGCCACGTTATTTTTCAGCGCATACAGTCCGGCCGCCGCCAAAATACCCGCCTGGCGCATTCCGCCGCCGGTCATTTTGCGCCAGCGAATGGCACGCTTGATGTACTCGTGGCTGCCGACCAGCAGCGAGCCTACCGGCGTTCCCAGACCTTTGGAAAGACAAATGGTGAACGAGTCGCAGTATTGCGTGACATCTTTAAGCTCACAGCCATAGGCGACGACGGCGTTTAAAATACGCGCGCCGTCGACGTGCAGGGCAAGATTGCGCTCCCGGGTGAATTCCCAGGCCTCTTTCAGATACTCGCGCGGCAGCACTTTGCCGTTATGCGTGTTTTCCAGACTGAGCAGACGGGTGCGGGCAAAATGGATATCGTCCGCTTTGATTTTTGCTGCCACTTTGTCCAGCGGCAGAGAGCCATCCGGTGCGGCGTCGATGGGTTGCGGTTGAATGCTACCGAGCACCGCTGCGCCACCCGCTTCGTAGAGATAGTTATGCGCGCCCTGACCGGCGATATACTCTTCGCCACGCTGACAATGGCTGAGCAGCGCCACCAGGTTAGCCTGAGTACCGGTAGGTAAGAAAATGGCGGCTTCTTTGCCAGAAAGCTCAGCCGCGTATTGCTGGAGGGCATTAACGGTAGGATCATCACCGTAGACGTCGTCCCCGACCGGGGCGGCTATCATCTCTTCGAGCATGGCGCGACTGGGTCGGGTGACGGTATCACTGCGTAAATCAATCATGGTATCTCCTTATTACACTTCATCCTTCAAGCTGCCTCGGCGTTGGCTGCACCCTCAAACCCCAGTCACATAGTATTCCTATGCTCCTGGGGATTTTCGGGCTTGCCGCCTTGATGCATCATGAATGACTTTGTGTGTGGTTTAATAAGGATGTTTTACCTGAGCCAGTTCGTTTTCGCCAGTTCGATCACTTCATCACCGCGTCCGCTGATGATTGCGCGCAACATATACAGGCTAAAACCTTTGGCTTGTTCGAGCTTGATCTGCGGCGGGATCGCCAGCTCTTCTTTCGCCACCACCACATCGACCAGCACCGGACCGTCAATTGACATCGCCCTTTGCAGCGCCTCATCAACCTCTGAAGATTTCTCCACGCGAATGCCCGTGATGCCACAGGCCTCGGCAATCCGCGCGAAATTCGTGTCGTGCAGTTCGGTGCCGTCAGTCAGATAACCGCCAGCCTTCATCTCCATCGCCACAAATCCCAGCACGCTGTTGTTGAAGACAATAATCTTCACCGGCAATTTCATTTGTACTACCGACAGAAAATCGCCCATCAGCATGCTAAAGCCGCCGTCACCGCACATTGCCACAACCTGACGTCCTGGTTCGGTCGCTTGTGCGCCGAGTGCCTGCGGCATGGCATTAGCCATCGACCCGTGGTTAAACGATCCGAGCAGGCGACGTTTGCCGTTCATTTTCAGATAGCGTGCTGCCCACACCGTTGGCGTGCCAACGTCGCAGGTAAAGATGGCATCGTCAGCGGCAAAGTGGCTGATCTGTTGCGCCAGATACTGCGGGTGAATGGCTTTATCGCTGGGTTTGGCTAAATCATCCAGCCCTTTGCGCGCCTCGCGGTAGTGCTCCAGTGCTTTGTCCAGGAACTGCCGCTCGGTTTTCTCTTCCACCAGAGGCAGTAGTGCACGTAACGTGGATTTAATATCGCCTACCAGCGCCATATCAACTTTACTGTGCGCGCCAATACTCGCCGGATTGATATCAATCTGAATAATTTTGGCGTCGGTGGGGTAGAACGGGCGATAGGGGAACTGAGTACCGAGCAGGATCAGCGTGTCGGCATTCATCATGGTATGGAAGCCGGATGAAAAGCCAATCAGCCCGGTCATACCCACGTCATAGGGGTTATCGTACTCTACATGCTCTTTCCCGCGCAGAGCGTGCACGATCGGGGCTTTGATTTTAGCTGCAAACTCAACCAGCTCTTTATGCGCACCGGCGCAGCCGCTGCCGCACATCAGGGCGATGTTGCTGGAGTAGCGCAGCAGTTGCGCCAGTTTTCTCAGCTCTTCCTCTTCCGGGGTCACTATCGGGAGCGGCGCATGATACCAGTGCGTGGTGGCGCTTTCAGGGGCAGGTTTTAGCGCGACGTCACCGGGTAAAACCACCACGGAGACGCCACGGTTGAGCACCGCTTTACGCATAGCTATAGCCAGCACCTGGGGGATCTGTTCTGGGCTGGAAACCAGCTCGCAATAGTGGCTACATTCGCGGAACAACTCTTGCGGGTGGGTCTCCTGAAAATAACCGCTGCCTATTTCACTGGATGGAATATGCGCGGCGATTGCCAGTACCGGAACGTGGTTGCGGTGGCAATCAAACAGGCCGTTGATCAGGTGCAGGTTGCCTGGCCCACACGAGCCTGCACAGACGGCCAGTTCGCCCGTCAACTGCGCTTCAGCGCCCGCGGCGAAGGCCGCAACCTCTTCATGACGGGTTGGCATCCAGTCAATTGTTCCCATACGATTCAGACTATCACTCAGACCATTTAGCGAGTCACCCGTTACACCCCAAATGCGTTTTACGCCAGCCTGTTCGAGTGTTTTAGCAATAAAAGCGGCAACCGTTTGTTTCATGGTTTTCCTTCTCCTCTAATGTGATACCGGTTACAAGTTTAGATGAAGATAATCGTTATGCTTCTCATTTCCCCCTTATTTCCGGCAGGTTTCATTTAACCCGTATTAAGCGTAGTTTGTTATTGGACATGGTGAAACAAGGAATAAATTCAAATGGTTATAAAACTATTAAATTCAGTTAACCGAGTACTGACTCACGAAGATTTTGGCAAGTTTTTGTTACGCCTTGCCGTCGGTGGGCTGATGCTGTTTCATGGGCTGCATAAACTGTTTGCTGGTATTGATGGCATCAGCGGCATGCTGATAGCGAAAGGTTTCCCGGGCTTTATTGCGTACGGTGTTCTGCTGGGAGAGGTTGTCGCGCCGTGTCTGATTATTCTGGGCATCCTGACGCGTCCGGCGGCGTTGGGGCTGGCGTTTACGATGGTTGTGGCATGGCTGATGGTCGGGATGGGCGAAACCTGGACATTGGATAAAACTGGTGCATGGGCGATTGAAAGTCTGGTGTATTTCTTCATCGGTGCGCTGGCCGTGGCGTTTTTGGGAGCGGGGCGTTACTCCGTTGCTGGAAATTCTGCCTGGCGATAGTTACCATCTGAGAGTCAATACCGAGGCGGGGGGGCGCTAACGGTTTGCCCGCCTCGTCGTTCAATCTGTCTCTAATCTATATGTCATCACTGTTCCATAGTTTGTGCCGACGTCTCAGCGCTCGCTGCGTCAATGCCCTTGCCATTGCGGCGCCTATTTCAGCGCTGACAACCAGTCCCTGAATAAACGGACGATCGTGCATCAACCACGGCAGCCCGCCAAAAGCGATGCGATTGCGGGCGTTTTCCGGCGCTTGCAGCGTGTAATCTTCGCCGATGTCCGGGATCTCATCGCCACAGGCCAGCAGTTGATGGCGTAGCGTTGGGAAAGGGATATCTTTGCTCTGCAATGCCCGTTGCCCTCGGGCGTCAATAAACACATCGAATTCGCTGCGTCGACCGTGGTGGTAAATTACCGTCATTTCCTGCTCATTCGTACGCTCATAATCCGCACCAAGTGTGAGGATCTCAATCAGCCCGGCGTCGTGCAGCGCCAGCAGTCGGCGGATAGATTCAGACGGGATTGCCGCATAATTATCGATAAACACGCGCGCCAGTCCTTGCTTAAAGCGCTTTTCATCAGGCGGATCAAGATGTGGGACGATCTCTTCGATTACCTCGTGTAGCCGCAGCAGGGTATAGCGCCACGCGACGGTACGCTGTTCCTGTTTGTTGCGTTCAACTTCAATCAGGTTGCGCTTCGCCCATTCAAAAGGATCGTGCTCAAGCCTGTCGGCAAAGTAGGCCTCGGGGAATGTATCGGCGTTGAGCCTCTCAAGTGCTATCTCTTGGCTCCATTGCGGAGCTGCATCTTGCAGTTGTTGCACAATAATCCGGAAAATGCGGTCCAGTAATCCTTTTTGCCCATGGACAATGACGTCTTCAATTGCTTCAGGCGTCGCGATATTCAGCGGTTCATACGGAAGAGGGCAGTAAAAATCCGCTTCAGGCAGCACTCCGCTGCGCGACATTAGGGTCAGTTTCAGGTTTTGGCTGTTGGGTTTACAGATAAACTGGAGTGCGTTATCAGCCCCGGTAGTGAAGGCACCGTGTTGGCAGGCCACGGCCATCGCCGCGTCAATCGCGCTGAGCGATGTGCCGAGAATCCCTACCCGGCAAGTACCAATCTGCGCGTCCATCAGACCGGTCCACGGGCTGGGGAAAAACTTCCGTGTCTGTACATCCGTTTCAGGCCACAGATGACCGGTGGCGATAGCGGCGAAATCCACATCGACAGGCTGTGAAGCATGATTGATCCACAGAGAGACCCCATTCGGGGTCGCTTGCAGGTCGGTGACTTTGCTTGATTCGTTTATGCTAATCGCGAAGCCTGAGCCTCGCGCTTTCTCGACGATAGCGAATAAACGATCGCGATAATAGTCACCGAGGATCACGCGGGGCAAAAATTGCCGTTCATGCAAAGACGTACGTTCAATCCGAAACTGCGCCAGATAGTCATCACGTTGATTCTGTAGCCACGTCAGATAACTGATATAAATTGGTGGGATCTCTATGCTGGCTATATTTGCCAGCATGAAGTCTGCGTTGTTATCGCTGTTATAAGGCATGCCAACGCCCGCCTCTTCAGCTTGCTCATAAAGCTCTATTTCCAGCGGTTCACCACGCTCAACCAGGGCATGAAACGTATAAATCCCGGTGGGACCGACGCCGACAATGGCCACTTTTTTCATGGGGATCCTTGTAGAAAGTTCGACGTGGTAGTCGGGGATTATGCTTAATCTGCGCAGGGTAAGTGTGGTCGATAATTTACGGGGGGAAGAGGGTATTTTGCCGGGGAGAGTGAAAATATCAGAATTTTGCAGTGCCTGAGAGCATAAAAAAAGGCCACCCGGTACAGCCAGGCAGCCTTTTGCACATCAGATACCGGCCAATTACGCCAGCACTAAATCACCCTGCGGATGGCAGGAACAGGCCAGCACATAACCTTCAACGATTTCTGCGTCGGTCAGCGTCATGGTGCTGCTGACCGTGTAGTTACCGTCAACCACTTTGGTTTTGCAGCAGCCGCAAACGCCTGCACGGCATGCGGCGACAACCGGAACCTTGTTGCTTTCCAGCGCTTCCAGCAGCGTACTGCCCACCGGCGCATAGAACTCTTTCGCCGGCTGTAGCTTGGTAAACTTCAGACCACTGGTGGCGGCTTCGGCAACAGGTGTGAAGAACTGCTCTTTAAAGAAGCGCGTCACACCCAGTGCTTTGACTTCTTTCTCGACCAGATCCATATACGGTGCCGGGCCACAGGTCATCACGGTACGCGAGGTCAGATCCGGTACGCTTTGCAGCAGTTCGGTAGTCAGTCGGCCGGAAACAAAACCTTCGGTGGCATTGTTTTCAGCAACTAATGTCACCGGATATTCACGCCACTCGTCGGCAAAAATGACATCCTGCGGCGAGCGAACGTTAAAGATTACCTGTACATCCGCTTGCGGGCGGTACTTTGCCAACCAGCGACGCATTGACATGATTGGCGTAACGCCACAGCCGGCGGCCAGCATCAGGAACTTGTCTTCCGCTTTATCTTCACAGGTGAACTCACCCATGGCATCGGACAGCCAGATATAGTCGCCGCGCTTCACGTCGCGGGTTAGCCACTGTGAACCTGCACCATCGTCAATCCGGCGGATGGTCAACGTAATGTACTCGCTAACGCCTGGCGTTGAGGAAATGGTGTAAGCACGCAGCGTATCCGCTGAATTACGTACGCTGACCAGTGCATACTGCCCGGCGCGGTAAGGATAATAATCGTGGCACAGCAACGAAATTGTCCATACATCCGGCGTTTCCTGATGGATGTGGTGAACCTGCATCCGCCATGGGCACTGATGAGTTGGCATAGTCATTCTTTACTCCTTACGCGCTCAGCAGTTGCTTCATGTCTTCTTCAACGGTGGTCACGGAACGCAGACCAAATTTCTCGTTGAGAACTGCCAGCAGATCCGGTGTGAAGAAACCAGGCGCAGTCGGGCCAGTGACGATGTTTTTCACGCCCAGAGACAGCAGGGTCAGCAGAATAACAATCGCTTTCTGTTCGAACCAGGAGAGCACCAGAGACAGCGGCAGATCGTTCACGCCACAGCCCAGTTTCTCAGCAAGGGTCACCGCCAGGATGATGGCAGAGTAAGCATCGTTACACTGACCGGCATCCACCAGACGCGGCAGACCTTCGATATCACCGAACTCCAGTTTGTTGAAACGGTATTTACCGCAAGCAAGGGTCAGGATCAGGCAGTCATCCGGCACGCTGGTGGCGAAGTCGGTGAAGTAGTTACGTTCACCACGTGCGCCGTCACAACCGCCAACCAGGAAGATGTGACGCAGTTTTTCGCGGCTCACCAGGTCGATCAGGGTATCAGCAGCGCCCAGCAGGGTCTGACGACCGAAACCTACGGTGATCAGGTGCGGAATTTCACTGTACGGGAAGCCAGCCATCTGCTGCGCCTGTGCGATAACCGGACCGAAATCGTCACCTTCAAGGTGGCTCACGCCCGGCCAGCCGACGATGCTACGGGTCCAGATACGGTCGTCGTAGGCGCCAACGGTTGGGTCGATGATGCAGTTAGAAGTCATCACGATTGGGCCAGGGAAGCGGGCGAATTCAACCTGCTGGTTCTGCCAGCCGCTGCCGTAGTTACCGATTAGGTGTTTGAACTTACGCAGTTCCGGATAGCCGTGTGCTGGCAGCATTTCGCCGTGGGTATAAACGTTAACACCGGTGCCTTCAGTCTGCTCAAGCAGGTTGTACAAATCTTTCAGGTCGTGACCGGAGATCAGGATGCACTTACCTTCGGTTGCTTTTACGTTGACCTGAGTCGGGGTCGGGTGACCGTATTTAGTGGTTTCACCGGCGTCCAGAATGCTCATCACTTTGAAGTTCATCTGGCCGATTTCCATTGAACACTCCAGCAGAGCGTTCATATCGGAAGGCCAGGTACCCAGCCACGCCATGATTTTGTGGTACTGAGCATAGATATCGTTGTCGTACTGACCAAGAACGTGGGCGTGCTCCATGTAAGCTGCCGCACCTTTCAGGCCGTACAGACACAGCAGACGCAGGCCGAGGATATTATCGCCGATGGTCGCTTTGTCTTTATTCGGGGTGAATTCAGCGGCCTGACGTTGCAGGTCGCCCAGATCGTCGCTGACCAGTTGCAGGTCGGCCATCGGGTTGGTGACAGCTGCGTTTGCGTCGATGTTCAGGCATTGTGCTTTCAGGGCGTCGCGCATGGCGATAGCTTCACGGGCATAGCCAACAATACGCGGGGAATCGAAGTTAACGTTAGTCAGCGTGGAGAAGAACGCACGCGGCGCAAAGTTATCAACCTCATGGTCGATGATGCCGTATTCACGTGCTTTAACAGCCCATGCAGACAGACCTTGTAGGGAAGCAATCAGCAGATCCTGCAAATCGGAGGTTTCAGCCGTTTTACCGCACATACCCTGCGCGTAAGAGCAGCCGTTTCCTGCCGGAGTACGGATGGTTTGTTCACATTGCACACAAAACATGGTCACACCTTTTTAAAGTTATATTTAATATACATGTTTAAGATTATGCCTGTGCGCGTAGGGATAAAAGGGATTTCTGCTACTACTTGCAGGGAGATTGATTTAGCGCAATTTTGGCGGTAGCTGACTACCGCCAGAGAGGTATTTGCCCTGGCGTCAGGCGGAGAAAAACGCCATCAGCAGAGGCACTAACAGACTCAAAATAAAGCCGTGGACGATGGCTGCCGGGACCATTTCCAGGCCGCCGCTGCGTTGTAAAACGGGCAGGGTGAAATCCATTGATGTCGCCCCGCATAATCCCAGCGCGGTAGAGCGGCTGCGGCCCACCATTCCTGGAATCAACATAATGGCGATCAGTTCACGGGCCAGGTCGTTAAAGAAGGCGGCACTACCAATGACGGGTCCGAACGATTCGGTCAACAGAATACCGGACAGGGAATACCAGCCAAAACCTGATGCCATCGCCAGCGCGGTTTTCAGCGGCAGACCGAGGATCAATGCATTGATAACCCCCGCCAGCATCGAGCTGGCGACGACGACGACGGCCACGATCATCCCCCGACGGTTCAGCACAATTTGCTTTAAGGTCATACCGCTGTTGCGCAGTTGGATCCCCACCAGGAACAGTAAAAAGATTAACGTATATTCGCTGGCTTCGGTGGCATGCTGCAGAATGGGAAGCCCAGTGAGGCCGAGCAGGAAACCGATGACGACGACGCCGCAAAGCTGGAGCGACTCAAGCGCCATTGCTATTCGCGAGGGGAGCTTTTCTTGCTTGTGGTTGTGTCTCCAGGGCAGCGAACGCTCCAGCCAGAACAGCGCCGCAATATTACACAGTATAATGACCGTCACGCTGACCGCAGAATAATGAAGAATAGCTAACAGGTTGCTGGCGAGATTATCCAGAAACGCCAGGCTAATACCCATAAAAAAGAGAATAAGGTAGACGATCCAGCTCAACAGGCGATTGATAAGTTGTAATGCAGCCCTGTGCCGGAGCGGAATAAGGTAGCCCACAATAAGGGGAACCAGAATGATTAACAGCCCTGAAAACATGAAAACCAGATCCTTGCTGAGAAGTAAGACGAAATGCGCCAGCACACACTACTCAAAGCAAAGAGGGGAGTAAAGTTGCAAATAAAAGGAAATATAGAGAGGATAAAAAAGACCTGACTTGCGCCAGGCCTTTTTTGTTAGCGATTAATCGCGTTTTTCCAGCAGAGTGCGGTAAATAAGGCCGCCGAGTACCCCACCGATAATCGGCATAACCCAGAAGAACCACAATTGTTGCAATGCCCAGCCGCCCTGGAAAATGGCTACTGCGGTACTACGTGCCGGGTTTACGGAGGTGTTGGTGACTGGAATACTGATCAAGTGGATCAGAGTTAACGCCAGACCAATTGCGATAGGTGCAAAACCTGCCGGAGCATGTTTATCGGTCGCGCCGTGGATCACTAATAAGAAGCCTGCGGTCAGAATAATTTCAATGACGACGGCAGAAAGCATGGAATAACCGCCTGGTGAATGTTCACCAAAGCCGTTTGAAGCAAAACCACTGGCCGTTGCATCAAAACCTGCTTTACCGCTGGCAATAAGATACAGCGCCGCTGCTGCAACAATACCGCCTACAACCTGAGCAATAACGTAACCAATAACATCTTTTGCCGGGAAACGACCGCCAGCCCATAAACCGAAGGTTACCGCCGGGTTAAAATGCCCACCTGAAATATGACCCACGGCGAATGCCATGGTTAATACGGTCAGGCCGAATGCCAGCGCGACACCGGCAAATCCAATTCCCAATTCCGGGAATGCGGCTGCCAGCACTGCACTACCGCACCCACCAAAAACGAGCCAAAACGTACCGAAGAATTCAGCTGCTAATTTCCTGAACATAACCACCTCAATTAAAAGTTCCGGGTTCGTGTTCCTTGCCCGGTAATTCATCGCTAAAAGGGACGATGATGAAAGAGCGGGTATTTTAGAAAAAAATATCATCCCTTCGCCAGTTAAATTGATGAAAAAATTTGATTTAAGGCAATATGTCGCGATTCCTTTTTGAATCTTGGGTGAATGAAGCATAGTTCAATTAGCGAAAGGACGATGATTAAGTTCTGAAATTATATTCAGGAGAAAACATAAGAAGAATATTCTTATTTTTTTTGCTTTTGCGATTCACGCCAGATTGATATCGGGTGTCCTGAGCGCCCGCTTGCCGTTATACTCCTGATAACTTGAAGGAAAAAGTTAGCATTTCCGGAGGCTATATGATTCTCGAACGCGTTGAGATTGTTGGATTTCGTGGTATTAACCGTCTGTCGTTGATGCTGGAGCAGAGCAACGTGCTGATTGGGGAGAACGCGTGGGGTAAATCCAGTCTGCTGGATGCCTTAACCCTGCTGCTGTCGCCGGAGTCAGACTTGTATCATTTTGTCCGCGAGGATTTCTGGTTCCCGCCGGGCGATATACAAGGCCGGGAACACCATCTGCACATTATCCTGACGTTTCGTGAATCCCAGCCGGGTCGTCACCGGGTTCGTCGCTATCGTCCTCTGGAAGCCAGCTGGACGCCGTGCCAGGATGGCTATCACCGCATTTTTTATCGTCTGGAAGGCGAGTGTGCGGATGACGGTAGCGTTCTGACCTTGCGCAGTTTTCTTGACGGCGACGGCCATCCATTACCTCTCGATGACATTAACGATCAGGCGCGGCATCTTGTGCGCCTGATGCCGGTACTGCGTCTGCGCGACGCGCGATTTATGCGACGGATCCGCAACGGTACCGTGCCGGATTCGGCGGACGTCGAAGTCACCGCCCGCCAACTGGATTTTCTGGCGCGTGAGCTGGCTACCCGACCGCAAAACCTGACCGACGGGCAGATCCGCCAGGGGTTATCGGCCATGGTGCAGTTGTTGGAGCACTATTTTTCCGAGCAGGGGGCTGGCCAGTCCCGTTACCGTCTGATGCGCCGTCGCTCCAATAACGAACAACGGAGCTGGCGCTATCTGGACATTATTAACCGCATGATTGATAAACCCGGCGGACGTACACACCGGGTTATTCTGTTGGGCCTGTTTTCGACCCTGTTGCAGGCCAAAGGCACGCTGAGGCTGGATAAAGACGCCCGACCTTTATTGCTGGTGGAAGATCCGGAAACGCGTTTACATCCCATCATGCTGTCGGTGGCCTGGCACTTGTTGAATTTACTGCCTCTGCAGCGAGTGGCGACCACCAACTCCGGTGAGCTGTTGTCCCTTACGCCCGTGGAACATGTTGTTCGTCTGGTACGTGAATCATCCCGCGTCGCCGCCTGGCGGCTGGGGCCGGGTGGGATCAGTGCAGAAGATGGTCGGCGAATCGCATTTCATATTCGTTTTAATCGTGCGTCATCGTTGTTTGCCCGCTGCTGGTTGCTGGTAGAAGGCGAAACGGAAACCTGGGTTATTAACGAACTGGCCCGTCAGTGCGGACATCACTTCGATGCAGAAGGGATTAAGGTAATTGAATTCGCCCAGTCCGGTCTTAAACCGCTGGTTAAATTCGCCCGCCGGATGGGTATCGAGTGGCATGTGCTGGTCGATGGTGATGAAGCCGGGAAAAAGTATGCGGCCACGGTACGTAGCTTATTGAATGACGACAGAGAGGAAGAGCGTGAGCATTTGACCATGCTCCCCGCGCTGGATATGGAACACTTTATGTATCGCCAGGGGTTTGCTGACGTCTTTCACCGGGTGGCGCAAATTCCGGAGAACGTGCCCATGAATATGCGCAAAATTATCTCCAAGGCGATACATCGTTCGTCAAAACCTGATTTAGCCATTGAGGTAGCGATGGAAGCCGGGCGGCGCGGCGTTGACGCAGTGCCAACGCTGCTGCGAAAAATGTTTTCCCGCGTGCTGTGGCTGGCACGCGGCAGAGCGGATTAGTGGCTAAACATCGACGACAGCTGCGAATGGATGCTGTCCAGTAGCTGATAGCGGCGGCGGTATTCTGCGCGTTTTTTGCTGGCAATATCCGCCTCGCTTTTTCGCGCCAGCGTGCGCGGAATATGATAGTACCCGTGTCTGTCGCACTCGCCGCCAACCGATTCCCAAAATGCGTTGTAGTCGGAATGAATTACCTTATTTTTATCGTGGTAGCGTTGGCTGCGAAAGATATGCTGTTCATTGCTGACTGCCATAACATTATCGATATTCAATCGTTCTGCTAACCGGCAAATGGCTTCCATTACAATACGTTTTGGGAATATCCCGTGACAGGACTTGGTCGCTTTTTGGGTTGCTTCGTGAGGAAGTTGTGCATTGCCCTGCACACCGCCAATAAATAATGTACTTTTGCCATTATATTCGCAGAACGTAAACGTCATTTTAGTCAGTACGTCGCCGTCGCCATTTTGCACCTGAATAGTGCTCTCTCCCTCTTTATCCAGCACCGGGAACATCATCATGGTTACGGTAAATATATCGCCATCTTTGCCTTCAATTTGCGCCAGTTGTAAGCCGTCATTGCTTAATAAGGCGTTAAATTCTGCGGGTAAAAATGCATGGCGGATAACATTATAATGAAAACGCACCGCGTCTAAACGCATTTTACGGGTGAAGTTTGCGGCAAGGTAAGGACGATGCAAACGCACCGGCAGTCGGGGTTGGTGGGATAGCAGGTTTTCAAGATCCGGCCATTGGGACAGTTCTGTCATCCATTCCTGGGTGAGGCGAGGTATCAAGAGTGAGCGCCAGATAAACTTACGACGAAAGCTCCGCTTATCCCAGCAATGTGCGGGACGTAAATGACCGCTGCTCAGGCTGTAAAAAAGACCAAAGCTGGTGACGGGTTTGGTGGAAAGAAAAGTGCTTTCAGTTAGTTGACTCATAATATAAATCCGATTGATACCCTGGTACTAATTTCAGCACAGCGGATCTTAACCATTCATCAATAACTCTGTTATTCTTGCGCTTTTCAACGGCGATTTATTTAACGTTGATGTTTAGCACTCCACTCTGGTGGACGTATTGGGGGAATTGGGGCATTTATGAAGCTCAAGGGAAAAATCAAAAAACGCTATTTTCTGTTCGCCATCATCCTTATTGTGGCGGTAATTGCACTTTGGCGAACGCTTAATGCGCCTTTACCTCAGTATCAAACATTAATTGTTCGTCCGGGCGATCTGCAGCAAAGCGTGCTGGCTACCGGTAAACTGGATGCGCTGCGTAAAGTTGACGTCGGGGCGCAGGTCAGCGGGCAGTTAAAAACGCTGTCGGTCGCGATTGGCGATAAAGTAAAAAAAGATCAGTTGCTCGGCGTAATCGATCCTGAACAGGCGCAAAACCAAATCAAAGAGGTTGAAGCGACGCTAATGGAATTGCGCGCCCAGCGTTTACAGGCAGAAGCTGAGTGGAAACTGGCGCGGGTGACGCTTTCCCGTCAGCAACAGCTGGCAAAAACCCAGGCCGTTTCACAGCAGGATCTCGACACGGCGGCCACCGAAATGGCGGTCAAACAGGCGCAAATTGGCACAATTGACGCGCAAATTAAACGTAATCAGGCTTCTCTCGATACGGCAAAAACCAACCTTGATTACACCCGCATTGTCGCGCCAATGGCAGGCGAAGTAACGCAAATTACTACCCTGCAAGGGCAAACCGTTATTGCCGCCCAGCAGGCACCTAATATTCTGACGCTGGCGGATATGAGCACCATGCTGGTAAAAGCGCAGGTTTCTGAGGCTGATGTAATTCACCTGCAACCTGGGCAAAAAGCCTGGTTTACCGTACTGGGTGATCCGCAGACGCGCTACGAAGGCACGCTCAAAGATGTTCTTCCGACGCCAGAGAAAGTGAATGATGCGATTTTCTACTATGCCCGCTTCGAAGTTCCCAATCCGAAAGGGATCCTGCGTCTGGATATGACCGCGCAGGTCCATATCCAGCTCACTGATGTCAAAAATGTTCTGACGATCCCGCTGTCGGCACTGGGCGATCCTATTGGTAACAACCGCTATAACGTCAGGCTACTGCGTAACGGCGAAACCCGCGAACGTGAAGTGGTTATCGGCGCGCGGAATGACACCGATGTGGAGATCGTGAAAGGGCTGGAAGAGGGTGATGAAGTCATTACCGGCGAGGGCAACGCTGGAGCTGCAAAATGACAGCATTGCTTGAACTGAGCCATATCCGCCGCAGCTATCCCTCAGGTGAAGGCCTGGTTGAGGTGTTGAAGGACGTATCCTTGAGCATTCAGGCCGGGGAAATGGTGGCGATTGTCGGGGCGTCGGGTTCGGGTAAATCGACGCTGATGAACATTCTCGGCTGTCTGGACAAACCTACCAGCGGTACGTACCGGGTTGCCGGGCGGGATGTTTCCACGCTGGATAGCGATGCGCTGGCACAGCTGCGCCGTGAGCATTTCGGCTTTATCTTCCAGCGCTATCATTTGCTGTCACATTTAACCGCGGCGCAAAATGTCGAGGTGCCTGCGGTCTACGCTGGCACCGAGCGTAAGCAGCGCCTGGCGCGTGCGCAGGAATTACTCCAGCGGCTGGGTCTGGGCGACAGGGTTGACTATCAACCTTCTCAACTTTCCGGTGGTCAGCAGCAGCGGGTAAGTATTGCGCGTGCGCTGATGAACGGGGGACAGGTTATTCTTGCCGACGAACCCACTGGCGCGCTGGATAGCCATTCCGGCGAAGAAGTAATGGCAATTTTGCATCAGCTGCGCGATCGCGGACACACGGTAATTATCGTCACGCACGACCCGCAGGTTGCCGCACAGGCCGAGCGGGTCATTGAAATTCGTGACGGCGAGATTGTGCGCAATCCGCCGCCACAGAAACCCTCTGGCGGACGCGATATCGCGGAGCCAACGGTGAAAACGGCATCCGGCTGGAGTCAGTTTGTCAGCGGTTTTCGTGAAGCGCTTACCATGGCCTGGCTGGCAATGGCCGCGAATAAGATGCGAACGCTACTCACCATGCTTGGGATCATCATCGGTATTGCTTCGGTGGTGTCGATCGTGGTGGTAGGCGATGCGGCTAAACAACTGGTACTGGCAGATATTCGCGCTATTGGTACTAACACCATTGATATCTATCCTGGCAAAGATTTCGGCGACGACGATCCGCAATATCAACAGGCATTGAAGTATGACGATTTGACGGCGCTACAGAAGCAGCCCTGGGTCAGTTCGGTAACGCCTGCAGTGTCAAAGAACCTGCGGTTACGCTATGGCAATATCGACGTTGCTGCCAGTGCTAACGGCGTTAGCGGCGACTATTTCAACGTCTATGGCATGACATTTAGCGAAGGGACCACCTTTAACGCCGAGCAACTGGCGGGGCGCGCTCAGGTGGTGGTGCTCGACAGTAATACCCGGCGCCAGTTGTTCCCCAATAAAGCGAAAGTTGTCGGCGAAGTCGTGCTGGTGGGAAATATGCCGGCCACGGTAATTGGCGTTGCAGAAGAGAAACAGTCGATGTTCGGCAGTAGCAAGATCCTGCGGGTCTGGCTCCCCTACAGCACTATGTCCGGGCGAATTATGGGGCAGTCGTGGCTGAACTCGATCACCGTGCGAGTAAAGGATGGTTTTGACAGTGCCCAGGCCGAACAGCAACTGACCCGACTGTTGACGTTGCGCCACGGTAAGAAGGATTTCTTCACCTGGAATATGGACGGTGTCTTGAAAACCGCTGAAAAGACCACACGTACATTACAACTCTTCCTGACGCTGGTGGCGGTAATTTCGCTGGTGGTCGGTGGGATTGGCGTGATGAATATTATGCTGGTTTCGGTAACCGAACGAACGCGTGAGATTGGCATTCGTATGGCGGTTGGCGCGCGTGCCAGTGATGTGCTGCAACAGTTCTTAATTGAAGCGGTGTTAGTGTGTCTGGTTGGCGGCGCGTTGGGCATCAGCCTGTCGATGCTGATCGCCTTTACGCTACAGTTATTTCTGCCGGGCTGGGAAATTGGATTCTCACCCGTCGCGCTGTTGACGGCGTTCCTGTGTTCGACTGCAACCGGGGTGTTGTTTGGCTGGCTACCGGCGCGGAATGCGGCACGTCTGGATCCAGTAGATGCTCTGGCGCGGGAATAATGCCACAGAGATAAAAATGCCAGCCGCAAGGGCTGGCATTTTGACTGCGGGATGTACACAATGAGACAGAAGAGCTATGCGACAGCTTCTGCTTCAATGACAGGCACGATGACACTGGCATGATTGCCTTTTGGCCCCTGGTGGACATCAAACTGGACAGACTGTCCGGCTTTTAGCGTTCTGTAACCATCCATCTGAATGGTGGAATAATGGGCGAAAATATCTTCGCCGCCGCCTTCGGGGCAAATGAAACCAAACCCTTTGGCGTTGTTGAACCACTTAACAGTACCCGTTTCCATACTTCGACATCCTTCGTAAATCTTATATAAGTAAGATGGAATGAACCGGTGGCGGAGTGGGGGCTGTTCAAAACCTCGCCAACTCTCGAAACTACAATTTAGAGAAATCAGGCGGGGCGTCAAGCGCCAGGCAGACAGAATAGGGTAAAAATGCATCAAAATTTGAAGCAGTTAACGCTATTGTCGGTTATGTGACAGATGTCGCGGATGGCACTAATAGATGATAGTTATCTAATACTTGAGGTAGATTGATTGTGCGCATAGGCTGCTTGTCAGCGGCAAGATTTTCTGCCGGAAACCGTAACTGAAGATGACGACTGACAATGGGTAAGACGAACGACTGGCTGGATTTCGATCTGCTGGCGGAAGACAAATTGCGCGACGCGCTAAAACCGCCATCTATGTATAAAGTGATATTAGTCAATGATGATTACACTCCGATGGAGTTTGTTATTGACGTGTTACAAAAATTCTTTTCTTATGATGTAGAACGTGCAACGCAACTGATGCTTGCAGTTCACTATCAAGGCAAAGCTATTTGCGGCGTGTTTACTGCCGAAGTGGCTGAAACCAAAGTAGCGATGGTGAACAAATATGCGAGGGAGAACGAGCATCCGTTGCTGTGTACGCTGGAAAAAGCCTGAATGCAGGCATAAACATTGGGGGAGGTGCCTATGCTCAATCAAGAACTGGAACTCAGTTTAAACATGGCTTTCGCCAGAGCGCGCGAGCACCGACATGAGTTTATGACCGTCGAGCACTTGTTACTGGCGTTGCTCAGTAACCCGTCGGCCCGCGAAGCGCTGGAAGCGTGTTCTGTGGATCTGGTGGCGCTCCGTCAGGAACTCGAAGCCTTCATTGAACAGACCACACCTGTATTGCCTGCCAGTGAGGAAGAGCGCGACACGCAGCCGACGTTGAGTTTTCAGCGTGTACTGCAACGTGCGGTCTTTCATGTTCAGTCCTCCGGACGCAATGAAGTTACCGGCGCAAATGTGCTGGTTGCTATCTTTAGCGAGCAGGAATCTCAGGCGGCTTATCTGCTGCGTAAGCATGAAGTAAGTCGTCTTGATGTGGTGAATTTTATCTCTCATGGCACGCGTAAAGATGAACCCAGCCAGTCTTCTGACTCTGGGAATCAGCCAAATAACGAAGAGCAAGCTGGCGGGGAGGACCGTATGGAGAACTTCACGACTAACCTTAACCAGCTTGCCCGAGTGGGCGGAATTGATCCGCTCATTGGCCGGGACAAAGAGCTGGAGCGCGCCATTCAGGTACTGTGCCGTCGCAGAAAAAACAACCCGCTGTTGGTGGGAGAGTCTGGTGTCGGTAAAACCGCCATTGCCGAAGGCCTCGCCTGGCGTATCGTCCAGGGTGATGTGCCTGAAATCATGGCTGATTGCACCCTTTACTCCCTGGATATCGGCTCGCTGCTGGCGGGCACTAAATATCGCGGTGATTTTGAAAAACGCTTTAAGGCGCTGCTGAAACAGCTGGAACAGGATACTAACAGCATTCTGTTTATCGATGAGATCCACACCATTATCGGTGCGGGTGCGGCATCGGGCGGCCAGGTGGATGCGGCTAACCTGATCAAGCCGCTGCTCTCCAGTGGTAAGATCCGTGTGATTGGCTCCACAACCTATCAGGAATTCAGCAATATCTTTGAAAAGGACCGCGCGTTAGCGCGCCGTTTCCAGAAAATCGATGTCACTGAGCCATCGGTAGAAGAGACCGTGCAGATAATCAATGGTCTGAAGCCGAAATACGAAGCGCACCATGACGTCCGCTATACCGCCAAAGCGGTGCGTGCAGCGGTCGAACTGGCGGTGAAATACATTAACGATCGTCATCTGCCGGATAAAGCGATTGACGTGATTGATGAGGCGGGCGCACGTGCGCGTCTGATGCCGGTCAGCAAGCGCAAGAAAACCGTCAACGTGTCGGATATTGAGTCTGTAGTGGCCCGCATTGCGCGGATCCCGGAGAAGAGCGTATCGCAGAGCGATCGCGACACGCTGAAAAACTTGGGCAACCGTTTGAAAATGCTGGTATTCGGACAGGATAAAGCCATTGAGGCGCTGACTGAAGCGATCAAAATGAGCCGTGCCGGTCTGGGACACGAGCATAAGCCTGTCGGTTCGTTCCTTTTTGCCGGACCAACTGGCGTCGGTAAGACCGAAGTCACGGTGCAGCTCTCCAAAGCCCTCGGCATTGAACTGCTTCGTTTTGATATGTCCGAGTACATGGAACGCCACACAGTCAGCCGTCTGATTGGTGCGCCTCCAGGATATGTCGGTTTTGACCAGGGCGGTTTGCTGACTGATGCTGTTATTAAGCATCCGCATGCGGTACTGCTGCTGGATGAAATCGAAAAAGCGCACCCGGATGTCTTTAACCTGTTGCTGCAGGTGATGGATAACGGCACGCTGACCGACAATAACGGGCGTAAAGCGGATTTCCGCAACGTGGTGCTGGTCATGACCACCAACGCTGGTGTACGTGAAACTGAGCGTAAATCGATTGGGTTGATTCATCAGGACAACAGTACTGATGCGATGGGCGAAATCAAAAAAGTGTTTACGCCGGAATTCCGTAACCGTCTCGACAACATTATCTGGTTCGATCATCTCTCTACCGAGGTGATTCATCAGGTTGTTGATAAGTTTATCGTCGAGCTTCAGGTTCAGCTGGATCAGAAAGGTGTCTCTCTTGAAGTGAGTCAGGAAGCACGTGACTGGCTGGCAGAGAAAGGCTATGACCGCGCAATGGGCGCACGTCCAATGACGCGTGTTGTCCAGGATAACCTGAAAAAACCATTGGCTAACGAACTGCTGTTCGGTTCGCTTGTGGATGGCGGTCAGGTGACCGTTGCGCTGGATAAAGAGAAAAATGAGCTGACCTATGGTTTCCAGAGTGCGCAAAAGCACAAGCCAGAAGCAGCACATTAATCTTTAATCACCTAATGAGCCGGGCGTAATGCCCGGTTTTTTTTGCCCGTAATTCACATTTCAGTGGAGCCAAATGATGAAAATCGACAATATCCCTTTCCATGTGACCGACTGGTCGCAGGTTGTGCCCGAGCAGCATCCTGGTAAGTCCGGATATGCTACGTGGCAAGTCGCTTTTGCTGGTGATATTCGGGTACGAATTGTCGAATATTCACCGGGGTATCTGGCCGATCACTGGTGCTCGAAAGGGCATGTACTTTTTTGTCTGGAAGGTGAGTTGCGAACAGAGCTGGAAGATGGCCGAACTTTTGATCTCAAACCGGGCATGAGTTATCAGGTAGCCGATCATGCAGAATCACATCGCTCATCAACGGCAATAGGTGCGAAGCTATTTATTGTGGATTGATGGTGGGTAACGGCAGGAAAAAAATAAGCCTGCGTAAGGGAGATTACGCAGGCTAAGGAGGTGGTTCCTGGTACAGCTAGCATTTATGGGTTATGTTTTTCAGCGGAGGGGATAATACCCTTAATGAACGAAACGGTATGTGATCGATTTCTAAGAATCTTCCGAACGCTGAAAAATAACCGTAATTAACTACTTAGCATGCGGGTTACGTGTGGACTCACTGGCAAAATTACGCATCAACAATGCATAATTCAGATCGATATCCTCTGGTACAGGCATCCACACGGTGTAACCATCGCCCGGCGCAACTGGCATGGCTTCACCTTTCGCGTTTTCCATCTGCTCAAGAGTAAAGTTGATGTTGCCCTGCGGGGTCATCAGCTCCAGGCTGTCGCCGACGGTGAATTTGTTTTTTACCAGCACGGCCGCCAGTTCACCTTTACGTTCGCCGGTGAATTCGCCGACAAACTGCTGACGCTCGGAAACAGAGAAGCCGTATTCGTAGTTTTGATAGTCGTCATGTGTATGGCGGCGCAGGAACCCTTCGGTGTAACCACGATGTGCCAGGCCTTCCAGCGTTTCCAGCAGTTGCGGGTCGAACGGTTTACCGGCTGCGGCATCATCAATGGCTTTACGATAGACCTGCGCGGTACGTGCACAGTAATAGTACGACTTGGTGCGGCCTTCGATCTTCAGGGAATGCACGCCCATCTGCGTCAGACGTTCAACGTGAGCAATGGCACGCAAATCCTTCGAGTTCATGATGTAGGTGCCGTGCTCGTCTTCAAACGCGGTCATGTACTCACCCGGGCGCTGAGCTTCCTCAATCATAAAGACTTTGTCTGTCGGCGCGCCAATCCCCAACGTCGGCTCAACGTTTTGTACCGGGATAGGCTCGTACTTGTGCACGATATTGCCCACCACATCTTCTTTGCCTTCCTGCACGTTGTATTCCCAGCGGCAGGCATTGGTACAGGTACCCTGGTTTGGGTCACGCTTGTTGATGTAGCCAGAGAGCAGGCAACGGCCGGAGTAGGCCATGCACAGCGCGCCGTGAACGAAGATCTCAAGCTCCATATCCGGCACCTGGGTGCGGATCTCTTCAATTTCTTCCAGCGACAGCTCACGGGAGAGGATCACGCGGGTCAGCCCCATCTGCTTCCAGAATTTCACCGTCGCCCAGTTTACGGCGTTAGCCTGTACCGAAAGGTGAATGTCCATGTCAGGGAAGTTTTCGCGCACCAGCATAATCAGACCAGGGTCTGACATGATCAGTGCATCCGGCCCCATTTCCACCACCGGTTTCAGATCACGAATGAAGGTTTTCAGCTTGGCATTATGTGGGGCAATGTTAACCACCACATAGAATTTTTTACCCAGTTCATGGGCTTCATTAATACCGAGCTGCAGGTTTTCGTGGTTGAATTCGTTATTGCGTACGCGCAGGGAGTAACGCGGTTGGCCCGCATACACAGCGTCTGCGCCATAGGCGAAAGCGTAACGCATGTTTTTCAGCGTTCCCGCCGGGGAAAGGAGTTCCGGTTTAAACATAATTTTCTCGTTCTGATGACAGGTCAGACTCGCCTCACTCAATGAGGCGGTTAGGGGAGTGCCCCCATATTAAGGGCGGGCATTGTAGCGCTGCAGGGAAGGCAGGTAAAGAAAAACGCCGGGCGACAGCGTTGCGTTACCCGGCTGAGCGAGTAATTATCAGGTCTTATCTTTTATCGTCTGACTGACACCATTGGTCTTAACCGAAGTAATACCGGTCTCGCGTGACTGTTCGTTCGCATACAGTTGACTGCTACCAATAATCTGGTGGTTTGCAGCTTTCAGGTTGAAATGTAATTTTCCATTAGCCGCTGTTTTTTTCTCATAACGCTCATCCAGAGGGCTGTTAGCCTGGACAGATGCGATCCCTTTTTCCGCAGCACCTTTGGTAGTGTAAAGCTCACTGGTAAGGATTATTTCCCCGTTCCCAGCTTTAAGAACAAAGCGGTACTGATCATCGCTACTTTTACTTAATTCAAACCAACCAGCCATATGAACTCCTTGATTAAAAGTTTTAGATCAAACAGTTATTGACGATAGTGTTGTCAGAAAGAGTATGAGCGATATTTGGAGAGTTGCTAGTCACCAGGGCCCCACGAAGCGGCGAGCCCTGAAGGGCTGGGGTGTTTAAGCAATTCGGCAGGCGTCGGCTTCCCAGCGATACCCCACGCCATAGACCGCGCGGATAAACGACTGCTCAGCATCCAGCGACTCCAGCTTGCGTCGCAGGTTCTTAATATGGCTGTCGATGGTGCGGTCGGTAACGACGCGATAATCGTCATAGAGATGGTTAAGTAATTGTTCTCGGGAGAATACTTTTCCCGGCTCATGTGACAACGTTTTAAGTAAGCGGAATTCGGCGGGCGTTAAATCGAGCATCTTCCCGCGCCAGGAGGCCTGAAAACGGCCTTCATCGACGATAAGCGGGCTTTCTGCATCCATTTGTTGTAGTTCGCGCTGTGGTTTGCATCGGCGCAGGATCGTTTTTACGCGCGCGACGACTTCGCGCGGGCTGTAGGGTTTACAAATATAATCATCTGCACCGATCTCCAACCCCAGCAGGCGATCAATCTCTTCGATTTTAGCGGTTACCATCATGATAGGGACTTCTGAGAAGCGGCGGATTTCCCGACACAGGGTCAGACCATCGGTACCGGGTAGCATCAGATCCAACAAGATCAGATCGGGCGGTGTTTGGCGTACGTAAGGCAGAACCAGGTCGCCGTGGCTGATGAGCGTAGGAGCGTAGCTCGCTGCCCGCAGGTAGTCGATGAGCAGTTGCCCCAGCTTGGGTTCGTCTTCCACGATCAGAATACGCGGCGTGTTTTCATCAATGGGTAACTCAGTCATACATCTCTCTGTAAATCGCGTTCCAGCGGTAACTCTACTGTAATGCTAACCCCACCAAAAGGCGAATGGGCGGCGCGGATCAGACCATTATGCGCTTGTACGATATTGACGCAAATCGCCAGCCCCAGTCCGGAACCTCCGCTGGCGCGGTTACGCGAGCCTTCGGTGCGATAAAATCGTTCAAACAGCTTCTGTAACTGCTCGTCACTGACGCCGGGAGCGGAATCCGCGAAGGTTAATAACACCATGCGTTCGCGTTGTTCGGCGCTGATGTGCAGTCCGCCGCCGCTGTCGGTGTAGCGCAGGCTGTTTTCCAGCAGATTGTTGAACAACTGCATCAGACGATCCCTGTCGCCAAATACCGTCATGCTGTCCGGGAGCGAGAGTTGAATCGTCAGTCCACGGCTGGCAAAGCGCTCACGAAAGGCTCCGCTTGCCACTTCCAATAGGGGGATGAGGTCCAGCGAGGTTTTCTGATAGGCCAGCGCGCCTTCATCTGACATGGATAGCTGATGAAGGTCGTCAACCAGTTTGGTGAGCGTACCCACTTCAGCCTGCAAAGAGGCAACGGAGTCGGGCGTGAACTGGCGGACACCATCCTGAATGGCCTCCAGTTCACCGCGCAACACCGCCAACGGCGTGCGCAGTTCGTGAGAAATGTCGGCCATAAAGTCTCGACGCATCTGCTGGTTTTTTTCCAACGTACTGGCGAGCTGGTTGAAGTCCTGCGCCAGCTTGCCTAGCTCATCCGTACTGGTTGGCGTAACGCGAGTGGTGAAATCGCCCGCCGCCAGTTTGTGCGTGCCTTCCACTAACCGCTTAACCGGGGCCAGCAGGCTGCGCGCCAGCGTAAACGTCGCCAGCGCGGCCAGGATCGTAGAGAGCGCAACGATAAGCCAACTGGATCGTCTTTGCTGCATGTCGAAATTGATATCCGTATTCCGCGTTAAACGCTCCACGGGAGAGGCGATCACGGCGCCCACTTCGCTACCGTTAACGCGTATGGGATGGCGCATGCCGTCGCGAGGAACTGGGCCGCGCGGGCCGACCAGTACGCGGGCATTTTGGTCGACAACCCAAAACTGTGTACGCCAGCCGTGCGGCGGCATGCCTGGACCCGGTTTATCATCGTCGTTGTCGTGTTCAAAAGAGCGCAGGATCTGGAAAACAAAACGATCGTTATTGCGTAAGAATCGCCAGTTGCCGTGCTGCGCGTACTGCTCGCTTAACGCGTCGCTGAGCATTTGCAGCCGCTGTTCGTTACCGTGCTTGATATAGTCAATAAAACCGCGTTCGAAGCTAATGCGTACGGCCCAGTGCATGCTGATCAGCAACACAATGCAGGTGGCGAAAATCGCCAGAAACAGTTTGCCGGTGATACCGGGCCGCCAGAACTTCATCAGGTGCTCCTTTTGCGTCGTGAAATCACCGCATTGGTTTGCGTGTCGTTCGGCACGCGGGCAAAAATAATGGCGGGCAGCGCAATAATGAAGGCGATGCACAACCAGGTATACATAAAGACGCTATGCGTACTACCGCTGTCGATGGCGATATGTTGCTGGCCAAACATGCCTAACAGCAGACCCGCGATGGTCACCCCGATACTCATTGACAGCTGCATGATCATCGACAGCAAGCTGTTGCCGCTGCTGGCGAGATCGTCAGGCAGATCTTTTAACGTCAGGGTATTCATGGATGAAAAGCGCGTTGAGTTGACCATTCCCTGTAAAAACAGCACGAAGGGCAGAGCGTAATACCAGCCCAGCAGTGCCGTGGTCATTAGCAACAGACTGACCAGCGACAGGCCAAGCGTGGTGGTAATCAGTACGCGACGGTAACCAAAGCGGTTAACGACCTGCACCACAATGCGCTTCATGCCCATACTGCCCAGCACCATCGGGATCATCATCAGTCCGGCATGAAACGGTGAAAAACCGAGGCCAATCTGTAAAAACACCGGCGTCATAAACGGCAGCATACCGCTGCCGATGCGTCCGGCAAAACTGCCTAACAGACCTAGCGAGAAGGTAGGTGTGCGAAACAGATTCAGGCTAAACAGCGCACGCGGATTTCTATGGGCGTGTTTCAGATACAGCGCAATAGCCAGCACCCCGCAGATAACCAACGCCGCCAGCGTGATACTGGAGAGGCCGGTTCCTTTACTGCCATCGAGCGCCAGCGTCAGTACCGCCATACTGACCGCCAGCATCGCGAATCCGGAGAGGTCGAAGCGTCGGGTTTGCATGGTGTAGTTGGGCATCAGCATTAACGTCGCTATCGCGCCGACAATGCCTACCGGAATGTTAATCAAAAAGATCCAGTGCCAGGAGGCGTATTCAACCAGAATTCCGCCTAACGCTGGGCCCAGCAGCGGGCCGATTTGACCGGGTAAAGTGACAAACGTCATCGCCGCCATATATTGCTCACGCGGGACGATTTTCATCACCGTCAGCCTGCCGACTGGCACCATCATCGCACCGCCAACGCCTTGTAAGACGCGCGCCATCACCAGCTCGTTGAGCGTGCTGGACCCGGCGCAAAACAGCGAGCCAAGCGTAAACAGGATAATGGCGGTAAAGAAGATATTACGCACGCCAACTTTGTCCGCCAGCCATCCGCTGGCGGGCAGCATGACGGCTACGGTTAAAACATATGACACAATGACCATATGCATGTGTAACGGGCTTTCCCCGAGGCTTGCGGCCATCGAGGGAAGCGCGGTATTAACGATGGTGGTATCCAGCGACTGCATAAAAAAGCCGAATGCCACAATCCAAAGTTGCCAGCGGGTGCTGTCGGGAAGTTCTGTCATAACTCTGCTACCGGTTTGCTGTTTTTACGCGAAAAACGCAGACGCAGACGGTCGAAAAAGAGATAGACCACAGGCGTGGTGTACAGCGTCAGGAGCTGGCTCACGACCAACCCACCGACAATGGTTATCCCCAACGGCTGGCGCAGCTCGGAGCCATCCCCTGCGGATAACACCAACGGCAGTGCGCCAAACAACGCCGCCAGCGTGGTCATCATTATTGGGCGAAAGCGCAACAGGCAGGCCTGGAAAATAGCTTCTTCCGGCTGCAGCTTACCGTTTCTCTGCGCTTCCAGCGCAAAATCGACCATCATGATGGCGTTTTTCTTCACAATGCCAATTAATAGCATGATCCCTATCAGGGCGATTAGGCTGAACGGGGCATTGAACAGCTCCAGCGCCAGCAAAGCCCCGACCCCTGCTGAAGGTAGCGTGGAGAGAATGGTCAGCGGATGTACATAGCTTTCATACAGCATACCCAGCACGATATAGACGGTGGCGATGGCGGCGATAATCAGGATCACCTGTGAGTTCATAGTGTCCTGAAATACCTGCGCGGTACCGGCAAAGCTGCCACGAACAGTGGAGGGGACACCGAGCTGGGTCATGGTTCTGTTGATGGCCTCTGTCGCTTCTGACAATGAAGAGCCTGTCGGCAGGTTAAACGAAACGGTTGAGGCGGCGGACAAGCCCTGATGGTTCACAGACAGTGGGGCATTCGCTGGCTGCCATTTGGCAAAGTACGATAACGGGATCGCTTTACCGTCATTGTTGATGACGAACATTTTGTCCAGTGCGCTGATGTCCTGGGTGTAACGTCGATCGACCTCCATCACCACTTTGTACTGGTTCATCGGCTGATAGATGGTTGAAATTTGTCGCTGACCAAAGGCATTATTCAGCAGGCTGTTGGCGGCTGCCACGTCGATCCCAAGACGAGACATGGTGTCGCGATCGTAAATCAGATTCATCTCCGCGCCATTGTCCTGCTGATCGGAGTTGACGTCCGCCAGTTGGGGCAGGGCGGCAAGCGCCTTACGGATCTTCGGTTCCCACTCACGCAGTGCCGCCAGATCGTCGGACAGCAATGTGTATTGATAGCTGGCGTTGGCCTGGCGTCCGCCAACGCGGATGTCCTGCACCGCCATCAGAAACAGATTCGCACCTGGTTCTTTTGAAAGCGCAACGCGCAGGCGGTCGATCACCTGCTGAGCGGTTTCACGGCGCTCATCGCGTGGCTTGAGGGTAATAAACATCATCCCGCTGTTAACCCGTGACCCACCGGTAAAGCCGGTGACATTGTTCACCGCCGGATCGTCGCGGATGATCTTCATAAAATCCTGCAGTTTGCCGCTCATCGCCTGGAAAGAGATGCTCTGGTCAGCCTGGATCCCTCCCATCAATACCCCCGTATCCTGCTCCGGGAAGAAGGTTTTGGGGATGGAAATATAAAGCCAGATATTCAGCGCAATGGTGCCGAGTAATACCACGCCCACCAGTCGCGTGTGGCGCAGTACCCATTTAAGTGAAGTGCCGTAGCTTTGCTGCAGCGCTACCAGCACGCGACCAAATCCCCGTTTACGCGACTGTTCACGCGGGGTGCTGGATTTAAGCATCCAGCCGCACATCATTGGTGTTAATGTCAGCGACACCAGCAGCGAGATACCGATGGCAACCGACAGCGTGACGGCAAATTCGCGCAGCAGGCGTCCAGGCAATCCGCCCATTAACAGCAGCGGCAGGAACACTGCCACCAGCGACAGGCTCATGGAAAGCACGGTGAATCCCACTTCGCGCGTACCCTGTAACGCTGCCTGGAGTGGCTTCATTCCCGCTTCCAGGTGGCGGGCAATATTTTCCAGCACCACGATGGCGTCATCTACGACAAATCCCGTGGCAATGGTTAACGCCATCAACGACAGGTTGTTCAGGCTGAATCCGCACAGATACATGGCGGCAAAGGTACCGATCAGCGAGACCGGAACCGCTACCGCGGGGATCAGAGTCGCACGCCCGGATCGCAGGAAAACAAAGACCACCAGGATAACCAGCGCCACGGAGATAATCAGCGTCTGTTCGACTTCCTCTAGTGAAGCGCGGATGGTCGGTGAACGGTCCTGGGCGATTTGCAGATCGATAGCGGCCGGGACCAGCGTTTGTAACTCCGGTAATTTGGCGCGAATGCTGTCTACCGTCTGAATAATATTGGCTTCCGGTAGTTTGCGGATCATTAGCAGAATGGCCGGTTTGGCGTTGGTCATCCCCGCGTTACGCACGTCCTGTACCGAGTCGGTTACTGACGCAACATCACCCAGTCGCACCGCCCCGCCGTTGTTATAGTGGATGATAATCGGCTGGTATTCGGCGGCGGTTTTCAGCTCATCGTTAGTTTGTACCTGCCAGCGATGGGTATCATTCTCGATAGCGCCCTGCGGCTTACGCACGTTGGCGTTGTCGATCGCGCTACGCACGTCGTCCAGCGACACGCCCTGGTTAAACAGCGCTTGCGGATTAAGCCCTACCCGCACGGCAGGCAGAGAGCTGCCTCCAACGTCCACGTCGCCCACACCGTCGATTTGCGCGATGGTCTGCGCCAGTTGTGTTGATGCGAAATCGTACAGTTCACCTTGCGAGTAAGTGTCCGACGTCAGCGTCAGGATCATGATTGGCGCATCGGAAGGGTTAGCTTTGCGATACGTTGGTCGGCTCGGCATCCCGCTGGGCAGTAGGCTTTGCGCGGCGTTAATCGCGGCCTGAACGTCCCGCGCCGCGCCATTGATGTCACGGTCGAATTTGAATTCGAGAATAATACGCGTACTGCCAAGCGAACTACTCGAAGTCATTTCGTTTACGCCCGCGATGCGGCCCAGCGAGCGCTCCAGCGGAGTTGCGACCGAAGACGCCATCGTTTCAGGGGAGGCACCGGGTAATGATGCGCTGACCATAATCACCGGAAAATCCACCTGCGGCAGCGGAGCGACCGGCAGCAGACGAAATCCGAGTATGCCGCACAGGGTGATGGCCACCGAAATGAGAATGGTCGCCACCGGACGATGAATGAAAAGCGCGAAAAAATTCATTTACGCTTCCTCTTCCTGACGCGGGAAGCGGCTTTTCACATACAGCGACAGACGGTCAAACAGCAGATAAATTACCGGGGTGGTAAACAGGGTTAATACCTGACTCACAAGCAGTCCACCGACCATGCCAATGCCTAACGGACGGCGTAACTCCGCGCCCACACCGGTACTTAACATCAGCGGCAACGCGCCGAGCAGTGCCGCCAGCGTAGTCATCAGAATTGGGCGGAAACGCAGCAGACAGGCCTGGAAAATAGCATCGCGCGGTGCCATGCCTTGTTCGCGCTCCGCGGCAAGGGCAAAGTCGATCATCATGATGGCGTTTTTCTTGACGATACCGATGAGCAAAATAATGCCAATAATCGCGATGACGTCCAGTTCGCTGCCGGCAATCATTAACGCCAGCAGTGCCCCGACGCCCGCCGTCGGCAGCGTGGAGAGAATAGTAATTGGGTGAATAAAGCTCTCATACAGCACGCCGAGGACGATATACATCGCCACAACCGCAGCCACAATCAACCAGATGGTATTTCCCAGCGCGGCCTGGAAGGCGAGCGTGCTGCCCTGGAACTGGGTCGTAATATTTGCGGGCAGGTTAAGCGTTTTTTCGGCATCCAGAATCGCCTGTACCGCATCACCCAGCGAATGTTCGTCTGGCACGTTGAACGAGATGGTAGTGACCGGGAACTGATCGAGGTGGTTAATCGACAGCGGGGCAAAACGCTGTTCAATACTGGCGATTGCGCTGAGCGGTACTATGCCACCGTCGCTACTGGTCAGACGTATTGTATCCAGTGCCGCAAGCCCCGGCGTATTGTTGGTGTTATGTTCTAACACCACGCGATATTGATTTGCCTGGGTGTAAATAGTCGAAATCAAACGCTGGCCGAAGGCGTTGTACAGGGCGTTGTCAACATCTGACATGCTGATGCCCAAACGGCTGGCGCTGTCGCGATTGACGTTCACATACGCTACCAGCCCTTTGTCCTGCCAGTCGCTGCTGACGTCGGACAGTTGCGGTAGCTGCTGTAGTTTTGCTATCAGCTGTGGAACCCAGGTGCTGAGGGCATCAAGGGATGTCGCTTGCAGCGTGAACTGATATTGCGTCCGGCTCACCTGAGTATCAATCGTCAGATCCTGAGTGGGCTGAAGATAAAGGTCAACTCCGGGAACCCTGTCAACCGCATCCTGTAAGCGCGCAATCACTTTCTGCACCCGATCGTCACGTTCATCCAGCGGTTTAAGGTTGATTTGCAAACGCGCGCTGTTCAATGCCGGATTAGTACCATCCACACCGACAAAAGCGGTCAGGCTCTCTACCGCCGGATCTTTAAGGATGACATCTGAAACCTGGCGCTGGCGCTCGGCCATGCTGGCGAATGAGCTGGACTGCGGTGCCTGTAGCGTACCCTGGATAATGCCGTTGTCCTGGATTGGGAAGAAACCTTTGGGGATAAAAACCCAAAGCATGACGCTCAATGCCAGCGTGCCGAGCGCTACGCTAAGTGTGAGCCACGGATGGTTAAGTACTTTTGCCAGCCAATGACCGTACCCGGCTATGACGCGATCAAACATTCGCTCTGAGGCGCGGGAGAAGCGATTTTGCTTACGCAATGAGGCCTGATTCAGCATGCGCGCGCACATCATCGGCGTAAGAGTGAGCGAGACAACGGCGGAAATCAGAATCGCCACCGCCAGCGTAACGGCGAATTCACGGAACAAACGCCCGACAATATCGCCCATGAAGAGCAGTGGGATCAATACCGCAATCAATGAAAACGTCAGGGAGATGATGGTAAAACCAATCTCGCCCGCGCCCTTCAGGGCAGCAGTCAGCGGTTTTTCGCCTTTTTCGATATAGCGTGAAATATTCTCGATAACCACGATAGCGTCATCCACAACAAAGCCTGTCGCGATGGTTAGCGCCATTAAGGTCAGGTTGTTGATGGAGAAATCAAGAAATACCATCACCGCGAAGGTGCCGATTAACGACAACGGTACGGCGACTGCAGGAATAATCGTCGCCGGAACATTGCGCAGAAACAGGTAGATAATCATCACCACCAGCGCTATCGCCAGCATCAACTCGAACTGGGTGTCTGCAACAGAGGCACGAATATTGGTGGTGCGATCGGAAAGTACGCTGACCTTAACCGATTTGGGCAGGCTTTCGGTAAGTTGTGGCAGCATCTGGCGGATACTGTCTGCCGTGGCGATGATGTTCGCCCCAGGCTGGCGCTGCACATTCATCACTATAGCTTGTTGCTTATTTGCCCATGCACCCAGCCAGCTGTTTTCTGCTCCTTGTTCGACGGTAGCGACATCGCCCAGACGAACCGGCGCACCGTTTTTATAGGCAATAATGAGCTGACGATATTCATCTGCGGACTGCATCTGGTCGTTAGCTGAAAGGGTAACGGCGCGCGTTGGGCCATCAAGACTCCCTTTTGCTGAATTGACGTTGGCACCGGTAATGGCCGTACGGATGGTTTCGCTGGTAAGACCGAGTGCGGCAATGGCCTGAGCGTTAAGTTTCACGCGGACCGCCGGACGTTGCCCACCGGAAAGTGTTACCAGACCCACGCCGGATACCTGAGAGATTTTCTGCGCGACGCGGGTTTCGACCATATCTTCCACCTGCGTCATCGGCATGGCGCTGGAAGTGACCGCCAGCGTCATGATCGGCGGATCTGCCGGGTTTACCTTGCTGTAGACCGGAGGGTTAGGTAGATCGCTGGGTAATAAATTGGTGGCGGCGTTAATCGCGGCCTGAACTTCTTGCTCGGCAACATCCAGCGGGAGCGTGAGTTGAAACTGTAACGTAACGACCGATGCGCCACCGGAGCTTTGTGATGACATCTGTTTTAAGCCAGACATCTGGCCAAACTGACGTTCAAGCGGCGCGGTTACCGCCGAGGTCATGACGTCCGGGCTGGCGCCAGGATAGAGCGTAACGACCTGAATCGTGGGGTAATCCACTTCAGGTAAGGCGGCGATTGGCAGGAAGCGATAACCGATAATACCGGCAAGCAAAATCGCGACCATCAGCAGCGTAGTGGCGACGGGGCGCAGAATGAACAGGCGCGATGGTCCGCCTGTGTTGTCCGGAGGTAACACCTGCATCAGGAGTTGGCTCCTTTTTTGCCGTATCCGCGTGGCGCTGTTTTCTCATCGGAAACAGAGGCGTCGTGCGCCTCAACGACTTCGACTTTTGCGCCTTCCGTCAGACGGTCAATACCGTCAGTCACGACCCGATCGCCTGCGGACAACCCAGCGGCGATCACCACTTTTTGGCTGTCCTGAATACCCGGTTTAACCAGATGCTTGCTCACTTTGTTGTCGCTGTTCAGTACCCAGACAAAGTGCCCTTCGTTGCCCATCTGCAGGGCTGCTGTTGGGATCACAACGGCATTTTGCTGCGTGTCGACCAGCATGCGGGCGTTGACGAACTGGTTAGGGAATAACGCATCATCCTGATTGTTAAAACGGGCTTTAACTTTGATGGTTCCTGTAGTGGCATCAATCTGATTGTCGAGACTGAGCAGGACGCCTTCACTCAGCTTTTGTGAATTGGTTCGGTCCCAGGCTTCGACCTTCAACTGGCTCCCCGATTTTTGTGCCTGCAACACGGTAGCAATGTCGTTTTCAGGCAAAGTAAATATCAGGTCGATGGGATGAGTTTGCGTAATGACGACGATCCCGGTGGTATCGCCGCTGGAAATTTGGTTACCAACATCGACCTGCTTCAGGCCGACGCGACCATCGACAGGTGCGGTTATCCGACTCCAGTCGAGCTGCAACTGAGCGCTGGCGACACTGGCTTCATCCGCTTTGATTGTGCCTAACGTCTCATTGACCAGCGCCTGCTGGGTATCCAGCTCCTGGCGGGAGACCAGATTGGTTTTAACCAACTGTTGATAGCGGGCAAGATCGCGACGGGCATTCGCCAGCGTGGCTTTATCTTTTGCCAGTTGTCCCTGCGCCTGAGCCAGAGCGACTTTGAACTGGCTGGGATCTATCTCTGCCAGCAGGTCGCCGGCTTTTACCTGTTGTCCTTCCTCAAAGTGTAAGGCAATGAGCTGACCGTCCACCCGGCTACGTACCGTGGCGGTATTGGCGGCAGTAATGGTACCCAGCCCTGTCAGGTAACGTGGAACGGCTTCCTCGGTGGCGCTGGCAGCCTGCACGGGAGCCAACGGTCCGGAGCGCACTCCACGGCGTGCCGACCCAGGCGTGTGCTGTGCTGGTTTGGTCGCGCCCGGTGCGGTTTCCTGGGAAGCGCTGCGGCTTTGCCAGAACCAGATGGCGGCGACGGCGGCCACGACGATCACGATTGCTATCACCCAGCGGGATTTATTACTGCCTTTCATTGTTATGAGTTTCTCATCCTGAAACGATTCGCGGAATGATACTAGTTTAGCCAGTGAACAAGGGAGAAAAATGGAGGAATTATGAAACACTGTCGGGATTCGTCTGAATGCTGACGCGGCTTTGCGAGGCGTTACGCAACAATCGGTGGTGAAGATAGCGAATGCGCAATTGTGCGATAGAGTGCTGACAAGGCAAAAAGGAGGAAAGCCAGAGATTTCAGCGGGACGCTGGAACGGGAAAGCCCCTCCCGAGGAAGGGGCCAAAATAAGGAAAGGGTTATGATGAAGCAGGTCATCATACTGGTGATACTCTTAGTCATTAGCTTCGCGGCTTACTAAGACACCAGGGGGAGGGGAAACCCTCCCTAACCCTCACTCCTGAAAATAAGGCACAGTAACGATGATGTCAATACGCGTACCTTTAAGCCTGCGAGCCGCTTAGCGGAAAACAACCTCAGCCCAGCGGGCCAGTCCGGCGGTGACGGAGCCGAAATCATCGCCACCCGCAATAGGGATCCCGGGAAGCTGCTGCGCAAGGGCTTTTTTGATCAGCGGTGAACGTGCGCTGCCGCCGGTCAGGTAAATCACGTCCGGTTTTTCCTGCGCGTTTTCCAGCGCCAGTTGCACCTGCTCCAGAATACGTGCCAGGGGTTGATTGAGTGCAGTTTCCAGGCCGTGCTGATTGATATCTGTTGCCAGCGTGTCGCTGATAAACGGTATCGCCGCCGTAACAATAGACTGGTCGGAAAGCGCGATTTTGCTCTCTTCTGCGCTGCGTACCAGGCGATAGCTCAGACGCTCACGCCAGACTTTAAGCAACAGTGCGACTTTATCAGCTTCTCTCGCATCGCGGACAAGATCGTTGAGCAAGCGACCGTTGGCGCTACTGTAGAAATCACTTTGCGCGGGAACATCGTTGATCGCGACCGCGTTCCACCAGGGAAGAATAGGTAAGGCGATACCTTTTTCAGTTTCGCCGCCCATACCAAGCAGTGGCATCAGGTGTTTAAACGCCAGCGCGATATCCAGATCGTTCCCGCCTACGCGGCAACCGCTGTGTCCAAGCAGGCTGTTTTCGCGATCGGCGCGCTGATGCCATTGCGGCCCCATCAGCAGCAGTGAACAGTCGGTCGTACCCCCGCCAATATCCACCACTAACACACGTTTTTCTTCCTGTAGCGTAGCTTCGTAATCCAGTCCAGCCGCGACCGGTTCGTACTGGAAGACGACATCCTGAAAACCGGCGCGTTTGGCCGCACGTTCCAGAATACCCTGCGCCTGGGCGTTGGCGTCATCGCCCCCTAGCCCCTGGAAGTTGATGGGGCGACCAATAACGGCCTGGGTGATTGCTTCCGGCAACTGATTTTGCGCCTGGTTGCGTATGTGCAGCATCATCGCGCAGACCAGATCCTCAAACAGCGCAACCTGCTGCGGCTTCAGACCGCTGGCACCCAAAAATGATTTTGGTGATTTAACGAAGTACACCTCTTCCGGGTCTTCAATATATTGACCCAGCGATGACAGACCGAACTGCACGCTGTTGGCGTTAACGTCGATGTCTTCTTCGCGGTTAAAGCGCATTGCCCGGCGAAGCAGCGCCTGCGTTTCATCGTCCGTGGTTGGAACGTCGTGATGGCGATACAGCCACTCGCTGACCGCTTCACGCGTTGGCGCGCACAGCATTGAAGGCAAAAGCGTGCTGTTATTTTCCATTTTGAGCAGTTGGGGCTGCCCGTCACGCATAACGGCCACTGAACAGTTTGCCGTACCGTAGTCAAAACCAATAAACACCGTAAAAATCCCCATGCCAGTGAAGAAGGGGCGTGACTTTAACGAATAGTTGACGCCCCGACAACTGGAATATGAAAGCAAGGCGTACTGATTGAATACCGTTTATGCTGTAGGTTTGCGTAAAAAGGAAAACTGAATGTTCACGCTGAGCTGGCAACCACCTTATGACTGGCCCTGGATGCTGGGATTTCTTGCCGCCCGTGCGGTTGAAGGTGTCGAAACCGTAGAGGAACTGAGCTATGTCAGAAGCCTGTCCGTAGGGGGGCATCGTGGTCTGGTGCGCGTTGTCCCGGATCTGCACGCCAACGTGCTACACGTGACGTTGAGCACAGGGTTACAGCCGGTCGCCTCCGAGTGTCTGGCAAAAATAACGCGCTTGTTCGATCTTGGCTGTTGCCCGCAGCAAATTATCGCCGCGCTGGGTAGCCTCGGTGCGGCGCGTCCGGGACTGCGCCTGCCGGGATGTGTCGATGCGTTTGAGCAAGGGGTGCGGGCGATTTTAGGGCAGTTAGTCAGCGTATTGATGGCCGCGAAACTGACGGCGAAAGTGGCGCACGCTTACGGGGAAGCGCTGGAGGATGCGCCCGAGTATGTGTGTTTTCCTACGCCGGAAGCGCTTGCCAATGCCGATCCGCTACGCCTGAAAGCGTTAGGAATGCCGCTCAAACGCGCTGAAGCGTTGATTCACCTGGCTCATGCAACCCTTGAAGGAACGCTCGCGACAACAGCCCCTGCCGATATCGAACAAGGCGTTAAGCAGCTACAAACGTTTCCCGGGATAGGGCGCTGGACCGCCAACTACTTTGCACTGCGCGGCTGGCAGGCGAAGGACGTTTTTCTGCCGGATGATTATCTGATTAAACAGCGTTTTCCCGGCATGACACCGGCCCAGATCCGACGGTATGCAGAGCGCTGGAAACCCTGGCGCTCCTATGCGCTGTTACATATTTGGTATACGGATGGCTGGCAACCGTCAGTTGATGGCGAAATTACTGGTATTCAGTAGCAGATCCAGCGGTTGGGCATCGGCAATAATATCGCCATAAATCATATCAACACCGATGCCAGAAAGCGTATCCATGATGAGTGGCAACAGCACCGGACCGGCGATAGTTTTTATGTCCAGGCGCTGGGCATGACCCTGAATAATGGACACCCACATTTCGTCGATCAGGTTGCCGGGAGCGCTGGCACTTAGCTCGCTGTCGAGCAACAGGTAATCGACAATGCGATATTTCAGGTTGTCAAAGAGCTCTAAATCGCGACCAACCTGACTTAATACAATTCGACAACCGTACTGACGCAGTCGATGCAGGGCGGATATAGCCTGCGTTGGGTTGGTTTTGAAGACGCTTGCCGGAACGGTCAGATGCAGCAATCGCGGCGGTAGTGGACTGCGTTGCAAGTGCTCCAGCAGCTCATCGATAAGTTCTGTGTTGAGCAGGCCGACGGCGGAAAGGGGCAGGGCAATACTGAGGCCCTTACTGGCTACTGCTTGGGCAGAGTTCTGGAAGAACTCGCTAAATACCCGACGGTCAAGCGCCTTGCTTAACGCGGGATCGACCAGCCCGGCGCGGAAGGCTTGCTCCTCAATGACTTCACCCTCAGCGGTGCCTAAGCGAAGCGAAATAATCCAGAAGCTAAACGTCTCCGGTATACGCGGGGAAGCCACACCTCTGGCGATCATCAGCATTGGGTTGTGCATAATGGTGTGTCTTTGTTCATCCAATGTCAGTTGACTACGCGCGGCATGGGCCTGGCTTTGCTGAGGTTCATAGACACAGACTCGCCCACGGCCGCTGTTTTTCGCCGCGTAGCAGGCGATATCGGCCTGAGACATCACATCGGTCGCGACATGGTTTTTCTCATCAATGAGCGTAATCCCCGCACTGGCGCCAATGCGGTGTAACCGGCCCTCCCACATAAAGTGGTAATCGTTGATGGCGCTGATGATGCGACCTGAGATAAAGCGGGCGCTTTCGATATTACAATCCGGTAGCAACAGACCAAACTCGTCGCCGCCCAGGCGTGCCAGCATATCGCTGGATCGCAACATGCTGAGCATAAGTGCAGAGAGTTCACGCAGCAGAGCATCGCCGGCGGCATGACCCGCGCTGTCGTTCACCGCTTTAAAACGATCCAAATCGATAAAAACCAGTACATGGCTCTGGTGCGTGTCGTGTACCGAATGCAGCAATTGTTTTAGATGGTTTTCGAAGCTGACCCGGTTTGCCAACTGGGTCAGGTCATCATGCGAGGCGCTGTAGCTAAGCTGGCGGAGCATCTTCCGCGACTCGGTAACGTCCTGAATAACCAACACCGAGCCAATGCTGCCGCCGTCGAGGGTGCTGAGGGGCGTGATGCTGTACTGAATGTCATAACTGTTGCCGTTACGACAATGCAGAACCACTTCCTGTTCGATTGCCGTACGCGACATGTCAGCACTGTAGATATTTTCCATCAGCGGACCGTTCTCGCCAAAAGTAATATGTAGTACCGTCAATAGCGGAATGCCGATGGCACTGTCCTGCTGCCAGCCGCTCATTTTCTCAGCAACCGGATTCATAAAGGTCACGTTCATATCGACATCAATACAAATCACCGCTTCGCCGATTGAATCCAGCGTAATGTGAAGGCGCTCTTTTTCCTGAAACAGCGCTTCGTTAAGCTGCTTGACTTCGGTCATATCCATATTGATACCAAGTAAGCGTTCAACTTCACCGTCTTTATTCAGTACCCGGTTGGCCAACGAGCGGATATGGCGTATGCCATCTTTTACCGCGATACGAAACTCAAGCTTAAACGGAGCCCGTGCGGCCAGTGAATCACGAATTACATTTTCGGCGTACTCACGATCTTCGGGTACCACGCACTCATACCAGACTTGCCAACTGGGCTTGATATGCGCAGGAACTTCGTAGAGATCAAACATCCGTTTATCCCAGCTGATCACGTCAGGCTGGAGTTCCCATTCCCAGATCCCAATCCCCCCGGCTTCATTGGCGAGGGTAATGCGCTCCATCAACCGTTTGTTAATCCACTCGGTATGCTTCAGGTCGTTAATGTCCTCAACCTGCGCGATAAAATAGAGTGGGGTATTGTCGCTATGACGCACCAACGAAACGGCCAGCAACGCCCAGACGACGTCGCCCGAACGGGTGTAATAGCGTTTTTCCATGGAGTAGCTGTTGATTTCCCCGCGCGCCAGCATATCTAACTGCTCGAGATCATTATTCAGATCTTCCGGCCAGGTTAATTGCTGGAAGGTTAGCGAACGTAGCTCATCCTGGCTGTAGCCCAGAAACTGGCACAGCGCTTTATTCGCCTGGAGCCATTGCCCCTCGGTCCCCACTAGCGCCATACCAATCGCGGAATATTCCATGGCATTGCGAAAGCGCGATTCGCTTTCAGAGATATGTTTGCGTTCGGCCCGAAACGCGTACATCACCATCGTCATCATATTGGCCGGCAGCAGGATCATCAAAAACGGCAGCCAAGGCAGGCTGGTCGTCAAGTTGGGTTTTGGGATGTAGAGCAGCGAAGGGTCGGCGGCCAACATCATCGAGACCATCATCACGGTGCTGAGGAAAATTAAAAATGCCTCCATTCGCGGCAGACGAACAGCGCTCCACATCAACAGGACGATAACGCAGGTAAAAGGCCATGGAAGATACATCATGGACAGCCAACTGAGCGTCAAGGTCACCAGAAGTGTGATGACGGTTTCAAGCAGTAACCGTGGGTCGCGGTGGCGGAGCAGATAATGGGGCTTAAACAGCAAACCTAACGGCACCAGCGCCAGCGCGCCGATGGACTCTGACAGCACCCAAATAAGAAAGGTATTTAACGAGGTTTCCTTTGGCAGCAATAACCACAGTAGCAAGCCGCCCAACACGGGAGGAACCACGGCGCTGCCAAAAGCCAGGCGCGCCCAGTCGTTGAGATTTTGTAAGGGATTGTACCAGGGCAGCAGTTTACGCAATAGCATTGCGCCAACGACAGCCTCAATAATGTTGATAGCAGTATAGGTGAAGCTAAGCGATTCACCGGGGAAGAAGAGTAAGGACGCACCGATATTACCAAATGAACAAGCCAGCGCAATTCCCGGCCACATCTTTCCCGCATGACGGTAAAAAGCCACCATCATGATTGACGTTGGGAACCAAAGCGGCGCCAGTTGTGCGCCGAAACGTGACAGTTCCAGCGAGAATAGCGTAAAAATGAAAGCCACCAGACCTAAACTGGCCAGGCGCAGTAGAGGATGGGGTAAGGTAACTAAAACATGTTGGGATTGTTTACTCATTACCACTCTACCCAAATAGCCGTTGTCGCCCAGCAGAGATGCCGGACGCATCACATTTAATCTGGGATTATGCTAGTACAAACAATTTACAATTTATACGCCAGCTGCTCATAAATTAACACTCTCAAGCTATTAATTCCTAAGGCAGGTGAATAAATATAGCGGCTGTTCTAAATCTGACCATTTTAATTTGCGACAGGGACAGCATTGGTGCAGCCTGGGGTGGCATCGCGCCTCTGAAATCCCTATAATTGCCGCGTTTGGCGTTTCGGCGCCGCCCTTCCTTACATCCAGGTTAATCAGGTCGCTAAATTTATGACTGATCAGTCCCATCAGTGCGTCATTATCGGCATTGCCGGCGCATCGGCTTCCGGCAAGAGCCTTATTGCCAGTACTCTTTATCGCGAATTGCGTGAACAAGTCGGTGACGAACATATTGGCGTTATTCCCGAAGACAGCTATTACAAAGATCAAAGCCATCTGTCGATGGAAGAACGCGTAAAAACCAACTACGACCATCCGAACGCGATGGATCACAGCCTGCTGTTTCAACATCTGCAAACGCTGAAACGCGGCTCTGCCATTGAGCTGCCGGTTTATAGCTATGTTGAGCACACGCGTACGCAAGACACTATTCATATCGAACCGAAGAAAGTCATTATCCTGGAAGGCATTTTGCTGCTGACGGATGCGCGTTTGCGCGATGAGATGAACTTTTCTATTTTTGTTGATACGCCGCTGGATATTTGTCTGATGCGCCGTATCAAGCGGGATGTGAATGAACGTGGTCGTTCAATGGATTCGGTGATGGCGCAATACCAGAAAACCGTCCGTCCAATGTTCCTGCAATTTATTGAGCCTTCAAAGCAATACGCCGACATCATTGTGCCGCGCGGGGGTAAAAACCGCATCGCCATCGATATTCTGAAGGCTAAAATCAGTCAGTTCTTTGAATAAGTTCAGCGAATTGTGTACCGTTCAGTGATAACCTGGTTCACCCTTAACGCACCTGGCATTAAGGGTTTGAAGCACGAAAGGAGAAAGTGCCATGCGTTTATGTGACCGAGATATTGAAGCCTGGTTGGATGAAGGTCGCCTGTCGATCACTCCACGCCCTCCTGTCGAGCGAATCAATGGCGCCACGGTAGATGTGCGTCTTGGCAACAAATTCCGTACGTTCCGCGGTCATACGGCGGCGTATATCGATTTGAGCGGACCGAAAGATGAAGTCAGCGCCGCGCTGGATCGCGTGATGAGTGATGAAATCGTCCTCAAGGACGGCGAGGCATTCTTCTTGCATCCGGGTGAGCTTGCGCTGGCGGTAACATTCGAATCCGTGACGCTGCCTTCCGATCTCGTCGGTTGGTTAGATGGCCGTTCATCTCTGGCGCGTCTGGGACTGATGGTACACGTCACCGCACACCGTATCGATCCGGGCTGGTCTGGCTGTATCGTACTGGAGTTTTACAACTCCGGAAAATTACCCCTGGCTCTGCGTCCGGGCATGCCGATTGGCGCGTTAAGTTTCGAACCGCTTTCCGGTCCGGCAGCGCGACCATACAACCGTCGTCAGGATGCGAAGTATCGCGACCAGCAGGGCGCCGTTGCCAGCCGGATCGATAAAGACTGAGTGTTTATCAGTCCATTGGGGATAGCATGAGACGATTTCTGACGACGCTGATGATTCTTCTGGTCGTGCTGGTGGCCGGCTTTTCTGCGTTAGTACTGTTGGTGAATCCGAATGATTTCCGCGCGTATATGGTCAAGCAGGTTGCCGCACGTAGCGGGTATCAGCTGCAGTTGGATGGCCCCCTGCGTTGGCACGTATGGCCGCAACTGAGTATCCTCTCAGGGCGAGTGGTGTTAACAGCTGAAGGCGCCAGCGAGCCTCTGGTTCGTGCCGACAATATGCGTCTCGACGTCGCGTTGTGGCCGCTGTTGAGCCACCAGCTCAGCGTGAAGCAGGTGATGCTCAAAGGCGCAGTGATTCAACTGACCCCGCAAACTGAGGCGGTGCGCGGTAAAGATGCGCCCGTTGCCCCAAAAGACAATATGTTGCCCGATCTGGCGGAAGACAAAGGATGGTCGTTTGATATCGCCCGTTTGCGCGTTGCCGACAGTGTTCTGGTATTCCAGCATGAAGACGATGAACAAGTTACCGTTCGTGATATTCGTCTGGAGATGGAACAAGATAGCCAGCACCGCGGCACGTTTGATTTTTCCGGGCGTGTGAACCGCGATCAGCGCGATCTCGCATTATCCTTTAACGGTACGGTCGATGCCTCCGATTATCCGCACAACTTATCTGCGAATATCGAGCAGTTAAGCTGGCAATTGCAGGGGGCCGATTTGCCGCCGCAGGGGATCAACGGTCAGGGACATCTTCAGGCGCAATGGCTGGAAGAGAAAAAACAGCTTTCGTTTAGCCAGATAAATTTGACCGCCAATGACTCTTCGTTCTCCGGGCAAGCGCACGTATCCTTGTTGGAAAAACCGGAATGGGCCGTCGACTTAAAATTTGGTCAGCTCAATCTGGATAACCTGCTCGTACAGCATGACGCAGCGGCGACAGCAAAAGGTGACGTTCAGCAAGGTCAGAGTCAGTCAACGCTGGCGCGCCCCGTCATTGCTTCCCAGGTTGATGCCGTTTCGTATCAGGGACTCAAGGGTTTTTCGGCAGACATCGCTTTGCAGGCTGACAAAGTGCTGTGGCGGAAAATGGCGTTTGAGAATGTTTCGGCAAAAATAGACAACCAGTTCGGCTTACTGAACATTGCGCAGTTGCAGGGAAAAAGTGATGGCGGGCTGATCTCACTGCCCGGCACGCTGGATGCCAGAAAGGGAGAACCGCGAGCGGTCTTTCATCCGCGCCTGGAAGGTGTGGAAATTGGCACTATTTTGAAGGCCTTTGATTACCCCATCGCACTCACCGGCAAGCTGTCGCTGGCGGGAGACTTTTCCGGCTCAGATATTGATGCCCAGGCGTTTCGCCATAGCTGGCAAGGGCAGGCCCATGTCGAAATGAACGATACGCGAATGGAAGGGATGAACTTCCAGCAGATGATTCAACAGGCTGTAGAACGCAGCGGTGGGGATGTTAAATCTCAGCAAAACCTCGATAACGTGACCCGGCTGGATCATTTTGTAACCGATATGACGCTGGATAACGGAGAGGTGACGCTGGATAACATGGCAGGCGAGTCCGCGATGTTGGCGCTGACCGGCAAAGGAACGTTAGATCTGGTGTCGCAGAATTGCGACACGCTGTTTAACATTCGCGTGCTGGGCGGTTGGGATGGCGAAAGTAAGTTGATTAGTTTCCTGAAGGCCACCCCGGTTCCTCTCAGGGTCTATGGCCAGTGGCAATCACTGAACTACAGTCTGCAAGTTGATCAGCTTTTGCGTAAGCATCTGCAGGATGAAGCAAAACGTCGTCTGAATGACTGGGCAGATCGCAATAAAGATTCCCGCAACGGCAAAGATGTTAAAAAGTTGCTGGATAAGCTCTGATTCATATTGCCGGATGGTGGCTAATACCCCATCCGGCTCGTGACTTACACCTCGTAATCCATCTCTTCTTCACCGTGTAGCGGTATCAGCTGGACCTTTTGCACGCGATGATTTTCCACCTGCAGGGTTTTCAGTCGGTAGTCGCCAACCTGAACTTCCTCCCCGGTTTTTGGGATACGCTGCAAATACTCCATTAACAGTCCGGCAATGGTGTGATACTCACGCTTATCGTCTAACGGGATAGGCACGTACTGCACCAGGTCTTCCAGTGGCATATGTCCGTTAGCGGTCCACGAACCATCGGCGTTTTTCTGAATATCATGGCGGGCGTCGATTTCCTCTACCTCGTTTGGCAGATTGCCGGCGATGGTTTCCATCACATCACTCAGCGTCACAATCCCTTCGACGGAACCAAATTCATCGGCTACAAACGCGAAGTGCGTGCGGGCATTACGGAACTGCTCAAGCGCCGGAAGCAGCGGCAAGGTCTCCGGGAACACCAGCGGCTGGCGAATCAATACACGCAGGTCGAGCGGTTCGCCGCGCAGAGACTGTTGCAGCAAATCGATGACATGCACCACGCCCAGCAGTTCCTCCTGCTCGTCTTCGCCAGTGACCACCAGACGCGTATGCTGGTTTTTTTCCAGTAAGGCGCGGATTTCTGCTTCGGGCGCATTGAGGTCGATATGTTCAATATCGTGGCGCGAGGTCATGATACTGCTGACGGTACGCTGATTGAAGTTCAGCACACGTTCAATCATCCGCCGCTCCTGAGGCGCAAAAATCTGACCTTCATGATGATCCGCCAGCATCGCCGCGGTTTCGGCATCCAGTTCGGCATCTTCCTTTTGCCCGCTCAGCAGCCGCATTACCGCCTCGGCGGTGCGCTGGCGCAGAGTATGGTTGGCTGAGAGGAAGCGACGACGGTTAAAGATAGCCAACTGGTTCAATGCTTCGATCATGACCGAGAAGCCGATGGCCGCGTACAGGTAACCTTTCGGGATATGGAAACCAAACCCTTCGGCCACCAGACTGAAACCAATCATCAGCAGGAAGCTCAGACACAGAATAACAATAGTTGGATGGCTGTTAACAAAGCGCGTCAGCGACTTGCTGGCCAGCAACATCAGGCTGATGGCAATAATGACTGCCGCCATCATCACCGCCAGGTGATCGACCATGCCAACAGCGGTAATGACGGAATCCAGAGAGAAGATGGCGTCCAGCACCACGATCTGCGCGACCACACCCCAGAACTTAGCGCCTTTGCGCTGGGTGGGGTTATCGCTGTCTTTCCCTTCCAGCCGTTCGTTGAGCTCCATAGTGGCTTTAAACAGCAGGAAGAAACCACCGAACAGCATGATCAGATCGCGGGCGCTGAAGCTGAGATCGCGAATGCTGAACAGCGGCGTGGTCAGCGTTACCAGCCAGGATATTGATGCCAGCAGCAGCAGGCGCATAACCATTGCCAGCAGTAGCCCTGTAATACGAGCCTTATCCCGCTGGGCAGGAGGTAGTTTCTCCGCGAGGATGGCAATAAAAACAAGATTATCAATGCCAAGAACAAGTTCGATCACGATTAACGTGACCAGTCCGGCCCAGATTGACGGATCGGCAATCCATTCCATAGTAAATGCTATACCCATAGTTGTATGACAATTGTCACAATTCGATCATGGGTAAAACTGGCGAAAAATGCAATGGCGAGAAGGGATTTCTCTGTCGGTTATATCAGAACTGATGCAGGATAATAGCCTTAATGTAACTACAGGAAATGATTTTATTAATCTAAATATATTTAGGAAATATCGCAGGTGGAATATTTCTATATCAACATTGTCAATATCAATAAAATCCTAAAAATATATAAATCCGACGCTTAATATTAATCTTAAAAGCCAGGTATCGGCGGTTTGCTATCTTGCCTGATATTCGCATAGCTGCAACAATTCTTGCGGTAATAATCAAAAGATAAATATTTCCTCATCAATCAGTGGCGCCATTCCCGATGCGTTAACGCTGTAAATGTGATGAAAATAAAGGAGAAGATAAAAATTTAAATTAATCAGTGCATTGGTAGCTAGTGAAGCCAGGGGCGGTAGCGTGTCTGGTCGCCTGAAACAAGCCTAAATTATTCTGTCAAGAGACCGCAGATGAATTCATTTTTTTTAGGACTGATGCCAGTTAAATTCCATTTAAATTAACGGCAAGGTAAATACGTACAGGCGAAGTCGCTATTTAGATTGCATGTGATAAATACTCTGCCAAAGTGATAAATAATCAATGATGAAATCCAAACTTAAATTGATGCCAGTATTGGTATCGGTAATCTTGATAAACGGTTGTACCGTGCTTCCGGGCAGCAATATGTCTACGATGGGCAAAGATGTGATTAAACAGCAGGACGCTGATTTTGATATCGATCGCATGGTGAATGTTTATCCACTCACGCCACGGCTGGTCGAACAATTACGTCCTCGACCAAATGTTGCACAGCCTAATATGTCGCTGGACCAGGAGATTTCCGGATATCAGTACCGGGTAGGCCCGGGGGATGTCCTGAATGTGACCGTCTGGGACCATCCTGAACTCACCACGCCAGCCGGGCAGTACCGTAGCTCAAGCGATACCGGCAACTGGGTGCAGCCTGATGGCACCATGTTTTACCCCTACATCGGCAAAGTCAGCGTGGTAGGAAAAACGTTGGCAGAGATTCGTAGTGATATTACCGGGCGCTTAGCGAAGTACATTGCTGACCCGCAGGTGGACGTTAATATCGCCGCTTTCCGCTCGCAGAAGGCCTATGTCTCCGGGCAGGTGAACAAATCCGGCCAGCAGGCCATCACCAACGTGCCGCTTACCGTTCTCGATGCCATTAACGCCGCTGGCGGTCTCACCGAGGCAGCAGACTGGCGCAACGTTGTACTGACTCATAAAGGGCAAGAGCAACGCATTTCACTGCAAGCGCTGATGCAAAATGGCGACCTGAGCCAGAACCGTCTGCTCTATCCTGGCGACATTCTGTTTGTGCCGCGTAATGACGATTTGAAAGTCTTTGTGATGGGCGAAGTGAAAAAACAGAGCACCCTCAAAATGGACTTCAGCGGCATGACGCTTACCGAAGCGCTGGGCAATGCCGAAGGTATCGACCTGACCACCTCCAATGCCAGCGGCATTTTCGTTATTCGACCATTGAAAGGCGAGGGCGGGAACAACGGCAAGATCGCCAATATCTATCAGCTTGATATGTCCGATGCGACGTCGCTGGTGATGGCAACATCATTCCGACTCCAGCCATACGATGTGGTGTACGTCACTACCGCGCCGGTTGCTCGCTGGAACCGTTTGATCAATCAGTTGCTGCCGACTATTAGCGGTGTTCGCTATATGACGGACACGGCCAGCGACCTTCACAACTGGTAATCATCATGTTTAACAAAATCTTAGTTGTCTGTGTGGGGAACATTTGTCGTTCCCCGACGGCAGAGCGTTTATTAAGGCAATTTCATCCGGCGTTAACGGTCTCTTCAGCCGGTCTTGGGGCGCTGGTGGGGAAAGGCGCGGATCCGTGTGCTATTAGCGTGGCGCAGGCGCACAACCTGTCACTGGATAATCATTGTGCCCGGCAGATCTCGGGACGCATGTGCCGGGAGTATGACCTGATCCTGACCATGGAGAAGCGCCATATCTCTGCCCTGTGTGAAATGGTACCGGAGATGCGTGGCAAAGTGATGCTTTTTGGGCACTGGGACAGCGAGCGCGAAATTCCCGATCCGTATCGTAAAAGCCGTGATGCGTTTGACGCGGTGTACGCATTACTTGAACGGTCTGCCCGCCAATGGGCTCAGGCACTGAACGCAGAGCAGGGAAAACAATGACAGAAAAAGTTAAACAGTCTGCTGCGCCGGTAACGGGCAATGATGAAATCGATATTGGTCGTCTGGTTGCAACGGTGGTGGAAGCCCGCTGGTGGGTATTAGGCATTACCACGGCTTTTGCATTGTGTGCCGCGGTCTACACACTGTTCGCCACACCCATCTACAGTGCGGACGCGTTGGTGCAAATTGAGCAAAATACCGGAAATTCACTGGTGCAGGATATTGGCTCGGCGTTGTCGAACAAACCTCCGGCCTCGGAAGCGGAAATTCAGCTCATCCAGTCGCGTCTGGTATTAGGGAAAACGGTAGACGATCTTAACCTCGATATCGCCGTTACCAAAGATACATTCCCTATTTTTGGCGCGGGCTGGGAGCGGCTGATGGGCCGCCAGAACGAAACGGTTAATGTGACCACCTTCACGTTGCCAAAGGCAATGAATGAACAGACCTTCACGCTCAATGTGCTGAATGACAAAAGCTATCAACTGGTGAGTGACGGGGGTTTTAGCGCCCGGGGGCAAGTCGGCAAGGTGTTGGAACATGATGGCGTGACGATGCTGGTTGAGGCGATTCATGCCAGCCCGGAGAGCCAATTTACCGTCAGCAAATTCTCCACGCTGGGCATGATAAACACCCTGCAAAATAACCTGATGGTGACGGAAACGGGCAAAGACACCGGCGTATTGAGCCTGACGTTTACCGGCGAAGACCGCGAGCAAATCCGCCAGATCCTCGACAGTATTACCCGCAACTATCTGCAACAAAACGTGGAACGTAAATCCGAAGAGGCCGCCAAAAGTCTGGCGTTTCTGGCAAAGCAACTGCCTGAGGTACGTAACCGGCTTGACGTTGCTGAAAACAAGCTGAACGCCTTTCGTCAGGATAAAGACTCCGTGGATTTGCCGCTGGAAGCCAAAGCGGTGCTGGATTCGATGGTGAATATCGATGCGCAGCTGAATGAACTGACCTTTAAAGAAGCGGAGATTTCCAAGCTGTTCACCAAAGCGCATCCGGCGTACCGCACGCTGCTGGAAAAACGCCAGGCGCTGGAAGATGAGAAAAGTAAGCTGAACGGGCGCGTAACGGCGATGCCGAAAACGCAGCAGGAAATTGTTCGTCTGACGCGTGATGTGGAGTCCGGTCAGCAGGTCTATATGCAGTTGCTGAACAAGCAACAGGAACTGAAGATTATCGAGGCCAGTACGGTTGGCGATGTGCGCATTGTCGATCCCGCGATTGCCCAGCCTGGCGTGCTGAAGCCGAAAACGGCGCTGATTATCCTCGGCAGTATCATTCTCGGTTTAATGCTTTCCGTGGTGGGCGTACTGCTGCGTTCTCTGTTTAATCGCGGTATTGAAAGCCCGCAGGCGCTGGAAGAGCATGGTATCAGCGTGTATGCCAGTATTCCGCTATCTGAATGGCAAAAAGCGCGTGATAACGTTCAGACCATTAAAGGTGTGAAACGCTACAAGCAAAGCCAGCTGTTGGCCGTGGGGAATCCAACGGATCTCGCCATAGAAGCGGTACGTAGCCTGCGTACCAGCCTGCACTTTGCCATGATGCAGGCGCGTAACAACGTATTGATGCTGACCGGCGTCAGCCCGTCGATTGGTAAAACGTTTGTCTGCGCCAACCTGGCGGCAGTCATCAGCCAGACCAACAAACGCGTGCTGTTGATCGACTGCGATATGCGCAAAGGCTATACCCACGAACTGCTGGGGACCAATAACGTCAACGGCCTGTCTGAGATCCTGATTGGTAAGGGGGATATCTCATCCAGCGCCAAACCGACATCGATTCCGCATTTTGATCTGATCCCTCGCGGTCAAGTCCCTCCCAATCCTTCCGAGCTGTTGATGAGCGAGCGTTTCGGCGAACTGATTGCCTGGGCCAGCTCGCACTATGACCTGGTGCTGATTGACACCCCACCAATTCTGGCGGTGACCGACGCGGCGATTGTTGGCCGTCATGTCGGCACCACGCTGATGGTGGCGCGTTATGCGGTCAACACGCTGAAAGAGGTGGAAACCAGCCTGAGTCGCTTCGAGCAAAATGGCATCCAGGTGAAAGGGGTGATCCTCAACTCGATATTCCGCCGAGCCAGCGGGTATCAGGATTACGGCTACTACGAATACGAATATACGTCGGATGCGAAATAAATCACCAACCCTGCCGGATGCGGCGAAAACGCCTTATCCGGCCTACAAAAGCGTATCTATCCGGAAACGAAAATGACGACAGAAAACCCGCTAATTTCAATTTATATGCCAACCTGGAACCGCCAGCAGCTGGCCATTCGGGCGATTAAATCGGTGTTGCGCCAGGACTACCCTCACTGGGAGATGATCATTGTGGATGATTGCTCTTCATCATATGAGCAGTTGCAGCAGTTTGTTGAGGAACTCAACGATCCGCGTGTGTCGTATACGCATAATTCCACCAACTCCGGGGCCTGTGCGGTGCGTAATCAGGCCATTATGCAGGCCAATGGACAATACATTACGGGGATTGATGATGATGATGAATGGACGCCGAACCGCCTGAGCGTGTTCCTGCAGTATCGGCATCAACTGGTCACACGGGCGTTTCTGTATGCCAATGACTATGTCTGTGAGGGCGAAGTGTATTCGCAGCCGACCAGTCTGCCGCTCTATCCGAAGTCCGTATATTCGCGCCGCAGGTTTTATAAACGCAACATCATTGGTAATCAGGTATTTACCTGGGCATGGCGGTTTAAAGCATGCCTGTTCGATACCACGCTGAAAGCGGCGCAGGATTACGACATCTTCCTGCGCATGGTGGTGGCGTATGGCAAACCGTGGAAGGTCAAAGAGGCGACGCAGATCCTGCATGTGAATCACGGCGAGATGCGTATTACCTCATCGCCGAATAAATTCTCCGGTTACTTTCAGTTTTACCGCAAGCACAAAGGCAAATTTGACCGGGCCAGCAAGAAATATCAGCTGTTTACCCTCTATCAGATCCGCAATAAAAGGATGAACTGGCGCACGCTGCTGACGCTGCTTTCTGTTCGTAACAGTAAGCGTCTGGCCGACGGACTGCGAGGACGCTAATTATGCTGGAAGATTTACGCGCGAACGGCTGGAGTCTGCGCCCCTGCTGCATGGTGGCGGCCTATCGGATTGCCCATTTTTGCTCCGTCTGGCGTAAAAAAAATATCATAAACAACCTGTGGGCTGCCCCGGTGCTGGTGATGTATCGCCTTATCACCGAATGCCTGTTTGGCTATGAAATTCAGGCTGCTGCATCAATTGGTCGTCGTTTCACCATCCATCATGGCTATGGGGTGGTTATCAATAAACACGTGGTAGCGGGGGATGATTTTACCCTACGCCACGGCGTCACTATCGGCAATCTTGGTGCCAACGATCCATCTTGTCCGGTCATCGGTAACGGCGTTGAGTTGGGGGCCAATGTCACTCTGCTCGGCGACGTTGCTATTGGCGATAACGTGACGATTGGCGCCGGGAGCGTCGTGGTGGATAGCGTTCCGGACAATACGCTGGTCGTGGGCGAGAAGGCACGGGTGAAGGTAATAAAATGAAGATATTACAGTTTAATGTGCGACTCGCAGAAGGTGGGGCGGCAGGTGTGGCGTTAGATTTGCATCTTCGCGCGCTGGAAAAAGGGCTGTCGTCACGGTTTGTCTATGGCTATGGCAAAGGCGGTAAAAAAAGTGCCAGTCATGCGAAATACCCACAGGTTATCAAATATACGCCGCGCCTGACGTCGGCGGCTAACATTGCGCTGTTTCGTTTTGCAAATCGCGACATGTTCGGCAATCTCGACAAGCTATATCGCACGGTTACCCGCACCTGCGGCCCGCTGGTACTGCATTTTCATGTGTTGCACAGCTACTGGTTGAACCTGGAAGAGGTGGTGACCTTTTGCCAAAAAGTGAAGGCGCATAAACCGGATATCACCTTCGTCTGGACCCTGCACGATCACTGGAGCGTGACCGGGCGCTGTGCCTTTACCGATGGCTGCGAAGGCTGGAGAACGGGCTGTCAGAAATGCCCAACGCTCAGCAACTATCCGCCGGTAAAAGTCGATAAAGCCCATCAGCAGTTGCCCGGTAAGCGGCAGATGTTCCGTGCCATGCTGGCGCTGGGCTGCCAGTTTATCTCGCCCAGTCAACATGTGGCCGACGCATTCAACAGCCTGTATGGCGTGGGATGCTGCCGCGTTATCAATAATGGCATTGATGTGGCAACCGAAGCCATTCTTGCCGAACTACCCGCGATGCCTGCGGAGAGCGGTCGGCCGAAAATTGCCGTGGTGGCTCATGACCTGCGCTATGACGGCAAAACCAGTCAACAACTGGTGCGAGCGATTAGCGCGCTTGGGGACAAAATTGAGCTGCATACCTTCGGCAAATTTTCGCCATTTGCGGGAGATAACGTCATCAACCACGGTTTTGAGAGCGATAAGCGCACGTTGATGAGTGCGCTTAACCAGATGGATGGACTGGTGTTCAGCTCCCGTGTCGATAACTACCCGCTGATTTTGTGTGAAGCGCTTTCCATCGGCGTACCGGTAATTGCCACGCACAGCGATGCCGCGCAGGAAGTGCTGGCCAAATCAGGCGGCAAAACGTTCAGCGAAGCGGACGTATTGCAGCTGGTGCAGCTGAAAAAATCAGACATTGCGCAGGCGGTATTTGACAAGTCCCTTACCGCGTTCAGTCAACGCAGTCGGGTGGCATACAGTGGGCAACAGATGCTGGAGGAATATGTCTCGTTCTATCAGAATCTGTAGCTATCTGGTGCTACCGCTGCTTTATCTGCTGATTAACGTCAAACTTGCCCAGCTTGGCGAGAGCTTCCCGATAACCATCGTCACCTTCTTACCCGTTCTGCTGTTGCTGTTTGTCGAGCGCATCAATATCAAAAAATTAATGATCGCGCTGGGGGTAGGGGGCGGGCTGACGGCGTTTAACTACCTGTTCGGTCAATCACTGGATGCCAGTAAGTACGTAACGTCAGCGATGCTGTTTGTTTATACCGTGGTGATCATTGGCATGGTGTGGAGTATTCGCTTCAAAACCATTTCACCGCATAACTACATTAAGATTTTGCGTTTTTTCTGGCTGGTGGTGGGACTGGTGGTGGGGTTAGCTGCGGTTGAAATGGCACAGATAATTCTCAGCGGCGGCAGCAGTTTAATGGAAGTTATTTCGAAATATCTTATTTACAGTAACAGCTATGTTCTGAACTTTATTAAGTTTGGTGGGAAACGTACCACTGCGCTCTATTTCGAACCGGCATTCTTCGCTCTGGCGTTAATCTCAATTTGGCTCAGCATCAAACAGTTTGGTATCAAAACACCTAAGTCCGATGCTATGATTCTGGCAGGGATAATATTATCAGGGTCGTTTTCAGGGGTAATGACGTTTATTTTGTTTTATCTCCTGGAGTGGGCGTTCCAGTACCTGAATAAGGATGCGATAAAAAAGAAGCTACCGCTGGCGATAATCTCATTAAGCGTGTTTTTAGTTGGGGTGATATTTGCTTTTCCGTACATCGCAACGCGGCTTGGTGATTTAGGAACTGAAGGTTCGTCATCGTATTATCGTATCGTAGGGCCATTAGTGATGGTCGGTTATTCGTTACTGAACGTTGATGGCGTAGTGAGATTTGGCTCACTTTATGAATACGTTGCGTCATTCGGAATTTTTAACGGTGCAGATGTCGGTAAAACAATAGACAATGGTTTGTATCTGCTGATTATTTATTTTTCATGGTTCGCGGTGATATTAGCCCTGTGGTACATGGGGAAGGTCATGAAAATGATGATCAATGCGTTTGGCGATAATCAGAATTATCGGGTGCAGCTTTATCTTTTTACACCGTTGTCACTGTTTTTTACAGGTTCAGTATTTAGTCCGGAATACGCATTTTTAATTGTGTGTCCGTTTATATTGCGCAAGGCGCTGAATATCGCGAGGTAACTCACATGCTGCTCAGTATCATTACCGTCGCCTTTCGCAATCTGGAAGGGATCGTCAAAACTCACGCATCGCTGGCACATCTGGCGCAAGCGGGTGATATCAGTTTTGAGTGGATTGTTGTTGATGGCGGCTCCTCGGATGGTACGTCGGCGTTTCTTGAAGGGCTCAGTGGGGAACACCGGTTACGGTTTGTCAGCGAGCCGGATAACGGCATCTATGATGCGATGAACAAAGGCATCGCGATGGCGCGCGGGCGGTTCGCGCTGTTCCTCAACTCCGGGGATATTCTGCATGCGGATGCGGCACATTTTATCCGCCAGCTAAAAATGCAGAGCGACCAAACCATGGTCATTGGCGATGCGTTGCTGGATTTCGGCAATGGCAACAAAATTAAGCGCCGGGCAAAACCGGGTTGGTATATTTATCACAGCCTGCCCGCTAGTCATCAGGCGATATTCTTTCCGCTCTCAGGACTGAATGTCTGGCATTATGATTTGCAATATAAAATATCGTCTGATTACGCGTTGGCAGCCCAATTATACAAGTCCGGTTACGCTTTTAAAAAGTTGAGCGGGTTGGTATCGGAGTTTTCTATGGGCGGAGTGTCAACGACGAATAATCTGGAATTGTGTCGGGATGCCAAAAAAGTACAGCGCCAGATATTACACATGCCAAGTTTTTGGACCGGTTTGTCAGAATATTTACGTTTGCGCACAACCGCTAAAACAAAAACCTTATATGGGAAAACGTAAGGGCATATTATGCAGGACTTAAGCGGATTTAAAGTGCCTGGAGGTTTTCGCGGCGGTGGTGCTATTAAAGTGCAATTATGGTGGGCGGTGCAAGCAACATTATTTCGCTGGTCACCGCAGGTCATGTATCGCTGGCGTGCGTTTTTATTACGAATGTTTGGTGCAAAAATAGGAAAAAATGTAGTCATTCGGCCTTCAGTAAAAATTACTTATCCGTGGAAATTAACCCTGGGAGATTATGCCTGGGTGGGTGACGACGCGGTTTTATATACGTTAGGTGATATTACGATTGGCGCCCATGCGGTTATTTCGCAAAAAAGTTATTTATGCACCGGGAGTCATGATTATGCCAGTCAACATTTTGATATTAACGCCACGCCGATTGTGGTTGGCGCTAAATGCTGGTTGGCGACAGATGTCTTTGTCGCGCCTGGCGTGACGATTGGTGATGGCACCGTCGTTGGAGCACGAAGCAGCGTATTTAAATCGCTGCCAGCAAATGTTGTTTGTCGGGGAAATCCCGCAGTAGTCACGCGCGAACGCGTCGAGAAAGTTACTCCCTGAGGGGATCACTGAAGAGGTTATAACATGTCAAAAGTCGCTCTCATTACTGGCGTAACCGGGCAGGATGGTTCTTACCTGGCAGAACTCCTGCTGGAGAAAGGGTACGAAGTACACGGTATTAAGCGTCGCGCTTCATCATTCAACACCGAACGTGTGGACCACATCTACCAGGATCCGCATTCAGGCAATCCCAAATTTCATCTGCACTATGGCGATTTGACCGACTCCTCCAACCTGACCCGTATTTTACAGGAAGTCCAACCGGATGAAGTCTATAACCTGGGCGCCATGAGCCACGTTGCGGTGTCGTTTGATTCACCGGAATACACCGCAGACGTTGATGCGATCGGCACCTTGCGTTTGCTGGAGGCGATCCGCTTCCTTGGTCTGGAGAAAAAGACCCGTTTTTATCAGGCGTCCACCTCTGAACTGTACGGTCTGGTACAGGAAATCCCACAGAAAGAGAGCACGCCGTTCTATCCGCGTTCACCGTATGCTGTTGCCAAGCTGTACGCCTACTGGATCACCGTCAACTACCGCGAGTCTTACGGGATGTATGCCTGTAACGGCATTCTGTTCAACCACGAATCTCCACGCCGCGGCGAAACCTTTGTCACTCGCAAAATTACCCGGGCGATCGCCAACATCGCTCAGGGGCTGGAGTCTTGCCTGTACCTGGGCAACATGGATTCACTGCGCGACTGGGGGCATGCCAAAGATTACGTCAGGATGCAGTGGATGATGCTGCAGCAGGATAAGCCGGAAGATTTCGTGATTGCCACCGGCGTGCAGTATTCCGTGCGCCAGTTCGTGGAAATGGCGGCCGCTCAGTTGGGGATTAAATTGCGCTTTGAAGGCGAGGGCGTGAATGAGAAAGGCATCGTGGTTTCTGTGACCGGACACGATGCGCCGGGGGTGAAACCCGGGGATGTCATGATTGCCGTTGACCCGCGCTACTTCCGTCCGGCTGAGGTGGAAACGCTGCTGGGCGATCCGGCCAAAGCACATGAAAAACTGGGCTGGAAACCGGAAATCACGCTGCGCCAGATGATCTCGGAAATGGTTGCCAACGATCTTGATGCGGCGAAGAAACATTCCCTGCTCAAGTCGCACGGTTACGAGGTCGCCATCGCGCTGGAGTACTGAGGATGAAGACACAACGTATTTTTGTGGCGGGCCATCGCGGGATGGTGGGGGCCGCCATCTTCAGACAACTGGCTCAGCGAGATAACGTAGAACTGGTGCTGCGTACCCGCGACCAGCTTAATCTGCTGGACGCCGGTGCGGTGCAGGCGTTCTTTGCCGCTGAACGTATTGACCAGGTTTATCTGGCGGCGGCAAAAGTGGGGGGGATTGTAGCGAACAATACTTATCCAGCTGATTTTATTTACGAAAATATGATGATTGAGAGCAACATTATTCATGCAGCGCATCTGCATAACGTGAATAAACTGCTGTTTCTCGGATCATCCTGTATTTATCCCAAGCAAGCTACCCAGCCAATCGCCGAAAGTGAACTGTTGCAGGGGGCACTTGAACCGACCAATGAGCCGTATGCGATTGCCAAAATTGCCGGTATCAAGCTGTGCGAATCGTATAACCGACAGTATGGCCGTGATTATCGCTCGGTGATGCCGACCAATCTGTACGGACCGCATGACAACTTTCATCCGAGTAATTCGCATGTGATCCCGGCGCTGCTGCGCCGCTTTCATGAGGCTCGCGAGCAAAATACGCCGGATGTGGTGGTGTGGGGAAGCGGGACGCCAATGCGTGAATTTCTGCATGTCGACGATATGGCGGCGGCCAGTATCCACGTGATGGAGCTGGCTCAGGAAGTGTTGCAGGAATATACCCAACCAATGCTGTCGCATATCAACGTGGGCACCGGTGTGGACTGCACCATTCGTGAACTGGCCCAGACCATCGCACAGGTTGTGGGTTACAAGGGGCGTGTGGTGTTTGACGCCAGCAAACCGGACGGCACGCCGCGCAAATTACTCGATGTTACGCGTCTGCATCAGTTGGGCTGGTATCACGAGATATCTCTGGAAGCGGGGCTTGCCAGTACATATCAGTGGTTCCTTGAAAACCAGCAGCGTTACCGGGGGTAAGCATGTTTTTACGTCATGAGGATTTTGCCACCGTTGTACGTTCAACTCCGCTGATTTCCATCGATTTGATCGTGGAAAACGCCCAAGGCGAATTTCTGCTTGGCAAGCGCCTCAATCGTCCGGCGCAGGGGTACTGGTTCGTGCCCGGCGGTCGGGTGCAAAAAGATGAACCGCTGCGCGCGGCCTTTGAGCGGCTGACTGACGCTGAGCTGGGGTTACGTTTACCGCTGTCCGCTGCAGAGTTTTACGGGGTCTGGCAGCACTTCTATGACGACAACTTTTCCGGGGAAGATTTCTCAACGCATTACATCGTGCTGGGATTTCGTCTGCGGGTGTCGGAAAACGACCTGCAACTGCCTGACGTTCAACATGACGCGTACCGCTGGCTGGCAATTGAAGAGATTCTGACCAGTGACCACGTGCATGACAACAGCCGGGCTTACTTCTGTGAGAAGAGTCAGGCCGGAGTACCCGGGCTATGAAGATCCTTGTGTATGGCATCAACTATTCGCCGGAGTTGACCGGTATCGGTAAATACACCGGTGAAATGGTGGAGTGGATGGCGCAACAGGGGCATGACGTACGGGTGATCACTGCGCCGCCTTATTATCCGCAGTGGAAGGTCAACGGTCGCTATTCATCCTGGCGCTATCGTCGTGAAGAGGGCGATGCCATCGTCTGGCGTTGTCCGCTGTATGTGCCTGAGCAGCCTTCTACGCTCAAGCGCTTGCTGCATCTAGGCAGTTTCGCCCTGAGCAGTTTCTTCCCGCTGCTGGCGCAGCGCCGCTGGAAGCCGGATCGCATCATTGGGGTAGTGCCAACGCTGTTTTGTACGCCGGGCATGCGCCTGCTGGCGAAGCTGTCCGGGGCGCGCACGCTGCTGCATATTCAGGATTACGAAGTCGATGCCATGCTGGGGCTTGGCATGGCAGGCAAAGGCAAGCGTGGCGCGGTGGCAAAACTGGCCAGCGCCTTTGAGCGCAGTGGGCTGTTGAATATGGATCATATTTCGACCATTTCTCGCTCAATGATGAATAAAGCGCAGGAGAAGGGCGTTGATGCACAGAAGGTCATTTTCTTTCCGAACTGGTCAGAAGTAGCGCGCTTTCGTGACGTGAGCGACGCCGATGCTCTGGCGTTGCGCCAGCAACTGGGCTTGCCTGATGATAAAAAAATCATTCTCTACTCAGGCAATATCGGTGAAAAGCAAGGGCTGGAAAGTGTGATTGACGCAGCGGCCCTGTTGAGCGAACAGCCCTGGATGTTTGTGATTGTCGGGCAGGGCGGAGGTAAAGCACGGCTGGAGAGTATGTCTGGCGAACGCGGCCTGAACAATGTGAAGTTCTTTCCGCTGCAATCTTATGACGCGCTGCCTGCGCTGCTCAAGATGGCGGACTGCCATCTGGTGGTACAAAAGCGCGGTGCGGCGGATGCTGTATTGCCCTCCAAACTGACCAATATCCTCGCCGTTGGTGGTAACGCGGTGATTACCGCCGAACCCGAGACCGAGTTGGGTCAGCTGTGTGACGCTCACCCAGGCATCGCGGTGTGTGTCGAGCCTGAATCAGTGAGTGCGCTGGTTGGCGGGATTCAACAAGCGTTAACCATGCCAAAGATTAACACGGTGGCACGTGAGTATGCCGAACGCACGTTGGATAAAGAAAACGTGCTGAGCCAATTTATTGCAGATATTCGGGGTACATGATGAGTCAAAACAAACTCTTTCCGGTGGTGATGGCCGGTGGCTCGGGTAGCCGTTTATGGCCTCTGTCCCGCGTACTATATCCAAAGCAGTTTCTGTGCCTGAAAGGCGATCTCACCATGCTGCAGACAACGATTTGTCGTCTGAACGGTGTGGAGTGCGAAAGCCCGGTGGTTATCTGTAATGAACAACACCGTTTCATCGTGGCGGAACAGCTACGACAACTGCACAAGCTGACTGAGAATATTATTCTCGAACCCGCCGGGCGCAATACTGCACCGGCGATAGCGCTGGCCGCGCTGGCGGCAAAACGTCAAAGTCCTGGGGAAGATCCGCTGCTGTTGGTATTGGCGGCCGATCACATGATTGCCGATGAAGAGGCATTTCGAGAGGCGGTTCGCAATGCAATGCCGTATGCCAGCGCGGGTAAGCTGGTGACGTTTGGTATCGTGCCGGACCAGCCGGAGACCGGCTACGGCTATATACGTCGCGGCGAGGTTTCGCCGACCAATACCGACGCCGTGGCTTTTGAGGTGGCGCAGTTTGTTGAAAAGCCCAATCTGGAAACCGCGCAGGCTTACGTGGCGAGCGGCGACTACTACTGGAACAGCGGCATGTTTCTGTTCCGGGCCGGGCGCTATCTGGAAGAACTGAAAAAATATCGCTCCGACATTCTTGAGGCCTGCGAAAACGCCATGAGTACGGTTGATCCCGATCTCGATTTTATCCGCGTTGATGAACAGGCGTTTCTCGCCTGCCCGGAAGAGTCTGTGGACTATGCGGTAATGGAACGTACGGCCGATGCGGTGGTGATGCCCATGAACGCAGGCTGGAGCGATGTAGGCTCCTGGTCATCGCTGTGGGAAATCAGCGCCCATACCGCTGAAGGTAATGTGCATCATGGTGACGTCATTAGCCATAAAACGGAAAATAGCTACGTGTATGCCGAGTCTGGCCTGGTGACGACCGTCGGGGTGAAGGATCTGGTGGTGGTGCAGACCAAAGATGCGGTGCTGATCGCCGATCGCAACGCGGTGCAGGACGTCAAAAAAGTGGTGGAGCAAATTAAAGCTGACGGACGTCATGAGCACCATATTCACCGTGAAGTTTACCGTCCATGGGGCAAGTACGACTCTATTGATGCCGGAGACCGTTACCAGGTGAAGCGGATTACCGTTAAACCCGGTGAGGGATTGTCCGTGCAGATGCATCATCACCGGGCTGAACACTGGGTTGTGGTGGCTGGGACCGCGAAGGTGACAATCAATGATGACATCAAACTGCTCGCTGAAAACGAGTCTGTCTATATTCCGCTGGGGGCGACCCATTGTCTGGAGAACCCGGGGAAAATCCCGCTCGATCTGATTGAAGTGCGTTCCGGATCTTATCTCGATGAGGATGATGTGGTGCGGTTTGCGGACAGATACGGGCGTACCTGATGCCGGATGCGCTGCGCTTATCCAGCCTACAACACCGTAGGCCCGATAAGCGAAGCGCGCCGGGAAATGCATTTAACACTCATTAAAAGGCTCATTAAGAGTCAGGGCCTCCTGTTGCCTGAAGAAGGGTAAATCATGACGAAATTAACCTGTTTCAAAGCCTACGATATTCGCGGCAGGCTGGGCGAAGAGCTGAATGAAGATATCGCGTGGCGTATTGGCCGCGCTTACGGCGAGTTCCTGAAGCCAAAAACGATTGTCCTCGGCGGCGATGTGCGCCTGACCAGTGAGACGCTGAAGCTGGCGCTGGCGAAAGGACTACAGGACGCGGGGGTGGATGTGCTGGATATTGGCATGTCGGGCACCGAAGAGATTTATTTTGCCACTTTCCACCTGGGCATTGACGGCGGTATTGAAGTGACCGCCAGCCATAATCCGATGGATTACAACGGCATGAAGCTGGTGCGGGAAGGGGCACGGCCTATTAGCGGAGATACCGGTCTGCGCGACGTGCAGCGCCTGGCGGAAGCCAATGACTTCCCGGCGGTTGATGAGACAAAACGTGGCCGCTACCAGCGCATTACTACCCGCGATGCCTACATTGATCACCTGCTGGGTTACATCAATCCCGCCAACCTGAAACCGATGAAGCTGGTACTCAATTCCGGCAACGGCGCGGCAGGTCCGGTGGTTGACGCCATTGAGGCCCGTTTTAAGGCGCTGGGCGTGCCGGTCGAGTTCATCAAAATTCACAACACGCCGGATGGCAACTTCCCCAACGGTATTCCCAACCCTCTGCTGCCGGAGTGTCGGGCAGACACGCGTAACGCGGTGATTGAACACGGCGCGGATATGGGGATTGCCTTCGACGGTGATTTTGACCGCTGCTTCCTGTTCGATGAAAAAGGTCAGTTCATTGAGGGCTACTACATTGTCGGCCTGCTGGCGAAAGCGTTTCTGGAGAAGAATCCGGGGGCGAAAATTATCCACGACCCACGCCTGTCCTGGAACACCGTGGATGTGGTGACGGCGGCAGGCGGTAAACCGGTGATGTCTAAAACCGGGCACGCGTTTATCAAAGAGCGGATGCGCCATGAAGATGCCATTTATGGTGGCGAAATGAGCGCGCACCACTATTTCCGCGATTTTGCTTATTGCGACAGCGGAATGATCCCGTGGCTGCTGGTGGCGGAACTGCTGTGTCTGAAAGGACAGTCGCTGGGCGAACTGGTCCGTGACCGGATGGTGGCCTACCCGGCGAGTGGTGAAATAAACAGTACGCTGGCAGAGCCGACGGCAGCGATTGCGCGCGTGGAGCAGCATTTTTCTCGTGAGGCGCTGTCGGTGGACAGAACGGACGGTATCAGCATGTCGTTTGTCGACTGGCGCTTCAATTTACGCTCTTCCAATACCGAACCAGTGGTGCGCCTGAACGTGGAATCGCGCGGAGATATTCCGTTGATGGAAGCGCGAACGCGCACTCTTCTGGCGTTACTGAATCAGTAATGCTGGTGCTTCCTTTGCCCGATTCTGGGCAAAGGGTGACTAACAGGAACCACGATGACACATCTAAAGAAGCGCGAGCGCGCCAAAACCAATGCGTCGTTAATTTCGATGGTACAACGCTTTTCAGATATCACCATCATGTTTGGCGGGTTGTGGGTAATCTGCGAATTAAGCGGTTTGCCTTTCCTGTACATGCACCTGCTGGTGGCGCTGATCACGCTGGTCGTTTTTCAGATGCTCGGTGGCATAACGGATTTTTATCGCTCCTGGCGCGGTGTCAAAATTTCCACTGAGCTGGTGCTGTTGCTGCAAAACTGGACGCTGAGTCTGATTTTTTGCGCAGGTCTGATCGCCTTTAATAACGATTTTGATAACCGTCTCGCCGTCTGGCTGGCGTGGTATCTGCTATCCAGTGTTGGCCTGGTGTTGAGCCGTTCGTTTATTCGCTACGGCGCGGGATGGTTGCGTAATCGCGGGTATAACACTCGCCGGGTGGCGGTGGCAGGGGACCTGCCCGCGGGACAAATACTATTGGACAGCTTTCGCCATGAACCGTGGCTGGGATTTGAAGTAGCAGGTGTCTATCACGATCCTATCCCTGGAAAAAACTCCCGCGACTGGGCCGGTAATCTGCAACAGCTGGTGGATGACGCCAAAGCCTCACGTATTCATAACGTTTATATCGCCATGTCGATGAGCGATGGCGCCAGCGTCAAAAAACTGGTTCGTGAGCTGGCCGACACCACTTGTTCGGTGATCCTTATTCCTGATGTCTTTACCTTCAACATTCTGCATTCACGGATTGAGGAGATGAATGGCGTTCCGGTGGTGCCGTTGTATGACACGCCGCTCTCGGGGATTAATCGCCTGTTGAAACGCGCGGAAGATATCGTGCTGGCTTCGCTGATCCTGCTGCTTATTTCTCCGGTGCTGTGTGGCATAGCGCTACTGGTAAAACTGACCTCCAAAGGACCGGTGATTTTCCGCCAGACCCGTTACGGCATGGATGGGAAGCCGATCAAAGTCTGGAAATTTCGCTCGATGAAAGTGATGGAAAACGACGCGGTGGTGACGCAGGCGACGCAAAACGATCCGCGCGTTACCCCTGTGGGGAATTTCCTGCGCCGAACGTCACTCGATGAACTGCCGCAGTTTATTAACGTGCTGACCGGGGGCATGTCTATTGTTGGGCCACGCCCGCATGCGGTGGCGCATAACGAACAGTACCGCCAACTGATCGAGGGGTACATGTTACGCCATAAGGTGAAACCGGGTATTACCGGCTGGGCGCAAATCAACGGCTGGCGCGGTGAAACCGATACGCTGGAAAAAATGGAAAAACGTGTGGAATTTGACCTCGAATACATTCGTGAGTGGAGCGTGTGGTTCGATATCAAAATTGTTTTTCTGACGGTATTCAAAGGCTTTGTCAACAAAGCGGCGTATTAACATGAGCTTACGAGAAAAAACGCTTAACGGCGCAAAGTGGTCGGCGATTGCCACGGTGATCATCATTGGTCTGGGGCTTATCCAGATGACCGTACTGGCACGGATTATTGATAACCACCAGTTCGGGTTGTTAACCGTGGCGCTGGTGATCATCGCGCTGGCAGATACGTTGTCTGACTTTGGTATCGCCAACTCAATTATTCAGCGCAAAGAGATTGGCTATCTTGAAGTGACCACGCTGTACTGGCTCAACGTTGGGTTGGGTATCGTAGTATGCGTGGCGATGTTTCTACTGAGCGAGACGATTGCCAGCGTACTTAATAACCCAGAACTGGCACCGCTCATCAAAACGTTATCGCTGGCGTTTGTGGTGATACCGCACGGGCAGCAGTTTCGCGCGCTGATGCAAAAAGAGCTGGCCTTCAACAAAATTGGCATGATTGAAACCAGTTCGGTACTGGCCGGTTTTACCTTTACCGTAGTCAGCGCCCATTTCTGGCCGCTCGCACTGACGGCCATTCTCGGGTATCTGGTAAACAGTACGCTACGTACGCTGCTGTTCGGCTATTTTGGTCGCCGGATTTACCGTCCGGGGCTGCATTTTTCGCTGGCATCCGTTTCGTCGAATCTGCGTTTTGGTGCGTGGCTGACGGCAGACAGCATCATCAATTACATCAATACCAACCTTTCCACGCTGGTTTTGGCCCGCACGTTGGGAGCTGGCGTGGCGGGTGGATTCAATCTCGCCTGGAATGTGGCGGTTGTCCCCCCGATCAAACTGAACCCGATTATCACCCGCGTGCTGTTTCCGGCGTTTGCCAAAATCCAGGACGACAGTGAAAAGCTACGGGTGAATTTTTACAAGCTGCTGTCGGTGGTTGGGATTATCAACTTCCCGGCGTTGCTGGGACTGATGGTGGTGTCGAATAACGTGGTGCCACTGGTATTTGGCGAGAAGTGGAATGGCATTATCCCCATCCTGCAATTGCTGTGCATTGTTGGGCTGCTGCGCTCGGTGGGGAACCCGATCGGTTCACTGCTGATGGCGAAGGCGCGGGTCGATATCAGCTTTAAATTCAATGTGTTCAAAACCTTTCTGTTTATTCCCGCCATTTTCATCGGTGGACATCTGGCCGGGGCAATTGGCGTGACGCTGGGTTTTTTACTGGTCCAGGTGATTAACACAGTCCTCAGCTACTTCGTGATGATCAAACCTGTTCTTGGCCCCAGCTACCGCCAGTACATGCTCAGTCTTTGGCTGCCGCTGTATCTCTCCTTGCCAACCCTTGTGGTGAGTTATGCGTTGGGCGTAATGCTGCGCGGCCAGCTGTCGTTGGGCATGTTGTTGGGGAGCCAGATAGCGGTAGGGGCGCTGGCGTTTGCACTAATGATTGTGCTGTCGCGCCATCCGCTGGTGGTGGAAATAAAACGCCAGCTCTGTCGCAGTGAAAAAATGAAAACCTTGCTTCGTGCAGGATAAGAACAACGCTTTAAGAGGTCATAATGAAACTATTAATTTTGGGCAACCATACCTGTGGGAATCGAGGGGATAGCGCGATCCTGCGCGGTTTGCTGGATGCCATTAACGCGTTGCGTCCCGAGACTGAAGTGGATGTTATGAGCCGTTACCCGGTGAGCTCTTCGTGGTTGTTGAACCGCCCGGTGATGGGCGATCCGCTGTATTCGCAAATGAAACAACACAACAACGCCGCGGGTGTTATGGGGCGCGTGAAGAAAGTGCTACGTCGTCGCTATCAGCATCAGGTACTGCTCTCGCGGGTTACCGACTCCGGTAATCTGCGCAATATCGCTATCGCCCAGGGTTTTACCGATTTTGTTCGTTTGTTGTCGCGCTATGACGCCATCATCCAGGTCGGCGGATCGTTCTTTGTCGATCTGTATGGTGTGCCGCAGTTTGAACATGCGTTGTGTTCGTTTATGGCGAAAAAACCGCTGTACATGATTGGTCACAGCGTGGGGCCATTCCAGGATGAGCAGTTTAATCAACTGGCGAACTACGTGTTTGGTAACTGTAATGCACTGATTTTGCGTGAATCCGTCAGTCTGGATCTGATGAAGCGCAGCGCAATTACCACGGATAAAGTCGAAACAGGCGTTGATACGGCCTGGCTGGTCGACAATCATCATGAGGATTTTGAGCCAGATTATGCGGTACAGCACTGGTTAGACATGGCGGCTAAACAGAAGACCGTTGCCATTACATTGCGTGAGCTGGCTCCTTTTGATAAGCGTCTGGGGACAACGCAGCAGGCCTATGAGCAAGCCTTTGCCGGAGTAGTGAACCGCATCCTTGATGAAGGTTATCAGGTGATTGCACTGTCAACCTGCACTGGTATTGATAGTTACAACAAAGATGACCGCATGGTGGCGTTAAACCTGCGCCAGTATGTTAATGACCCGGCCCGATATCACGTGGTGATGGATGAACTTAACGATCTGGAGATGGGGAAGATTCTGGGGGCATGCGATCTGACGGTGGGTACTCGGTTGCACTCGGCCATTATCTCGATGAATTTTATGACGCCGGCCATCGCCATTAACTACGAGCATAAATCGGCAGGGATCATGCAACAGTTGGGGTTGCCGGAGATGGCTGTCGATATTCGCCATCTGCTCGATGGCAGCCTGGAAGGAAAGGTCGCCGATACCCTCGGACAGCTACCTGAACTGAACATACGGCTTGGGGATGCTGTGACACGCGAACGCGAACGCGGGGTGCACATGGTGCAGTCGGTTTTAACGCGTATTGAGGGGGAAAAATGAAGATTGGCTTTTTCCTGCTTAAATTTCCTCTCTCTTCTGAGACCTTTGTACTCAATCAGATAACCGCATTTATCGATATGGGCTACGACGTGGAGATTGTCGCTTTGCAGAAGGGCGATCTTGAAAATACGCATGCCTCATTTAATACCTACCGGCTGGGTGAAAAAACGCGCTGGTTGCTGAATGAACCGGAAAGCAAACTGGCGAAGCTGAAATATAGGGCGGCGGCGGCTCTGCACGGTCTCACCCGCGCAGCGACCTGGAAAGCGCTTAATGTTGCACGCTATGGCGAGGAAGCGCGCAATCTGATTTTGGCGGCCATTTGCGGTGGGAATCCGCGGGCGTTTGAAGCGGATGTCTTTATTGCTCATTTTGGGCCAGCAGGCGTAACGGCCGCCAAGCTGCGAGAGCTTGGGATGATCCGCGGAAAAATCGCCACGGTATTTCACGGCGTCGATGTTTCGCATCGGGATGTGCTTACCCGCTATACCCCTGAGTATCAGCAGCTGTTTCAACGTGGAGATTTGATGTTACCCATCAGCAATCTCTGGGCCGGACGTTTAAAAAACATGGGATGCCCGCCGCATAAAATCGCGGTTTCGCGTATGGGTATCGACATGACGCGTTTTACCCCTCGCCAACTGAAAGCACCAGCTGCAGCGCTGGAAATTATCTCTGTCGCCCGGTTAACCGAGAAAAAAGGACTGCACGTCGCCATCGAAGCCTGTCGTCAGTTAAAAGAGCAGGGCGTTTCATTTCGTTATCGCATTCTGGGTATCGGCCCTTGGGAGCGACGTTTACGCACACTGATCGAGCAATATCAACTCGATGATGTGATTGAGATGCCCGGCTTTAAGCCCAGCCATCAGGTAAAGGAGATGCTTGAACAGGCGGATGTATTTTTGTTGCCGTCGATTACCGGAAGAGACGGCGATATGGAGGGGATCCCGGTGGCGCTGATGGAAGCGATGGCGGTAGGTATTCCGGTGATTTCAACTGTTCACAGTGGGATCCCGGAGCTGGTCGAGTCGGGCAAGTCTGGCTGGCTGGCACCGGAAAACGATGCGCAGGCACTGGCAGAGCGTTTAGCGGCATTTAGCCTGCTCGACAGTGAGCAGGTACAGCCGATTGTGCAGTGTGCGCGCGAAAAAATTGAAACTGAATTTAATCAGTTAGCGATCAATAAACAGTTAGCCAGTCTGCTGCAAACGATGTAAATCGAGGTTGTATGTCAGAGAACAAACTCTCACGCCGTACTTTTCTGACGGCAGGCTCTGCGCTTGTCGTATTGCATACTCCCGTTGTCCGGGCGCTTGAATCATCGGGCAGTGTTAACATTCAGGATTACAACCCAAAGGATTGGGTCGCTTCTTTCCGGCAGGCGTTCAAAGAAGGACAAACGGTAGTCGTACCAAATGGACTTGAATGTAAGGATCTCAATACCGCTGTCGTTATTCCTCCTGGCAAAACGCTACACCTGCAAGGCAGAATCAGCGGCAATGGCCGTGGTCGCTTTGTTCTGCAGGATGGATGTAAGGTAGTGGGTGAGCAGGGGGGGAGCCTGAGGAATGTTACCCTCGATGTGCGCGGTTCAGACTGTGTGATAAAAGGGATTGCCATGAGTGGTTTTGGCCCAGTGACACAAGTCTATATCGGTGGCAAAACACCAAGGCTGATGCGCAATCTGGTTATCGATGATATTACCGTCACGCGCGCCAACTATGGGATCCTGCGTCAGGGCTTTCATAACCGGATGGATGGCGTAAAGATTACAAACTGCCGTTTTAGCGATCTACAGGGAGATGCCATTGAGTGGAATGTGGCGATCAACGACAGCAACATCCTCATTTCTGACCATGTCATTGAACGTATCAACTGTACCAATGGCAACGTGAATTGGGGCATCGGCATCGGACTGGCGGGCAGTACCTATGACAATACCTATCCCGATGACCTGGCGGTAAAAAACTTTGTGGTGGCGAATATCACCGGCACCGACTGTCGACAGTTAGTCCATGTAGAGAACGGTAAACATTTTATCATTCGTAATATCACCGCACGAAATATTACCCCAGATTTTAGTAAGAAAGCAGGTATTGATAATGCGACGGTCGCTATTTATGGCTGCGATAATTTCGTGATTGATAATATCAATATGGAAAATAGCGCAGGTATGCTCATTGGCTACGGTGTTATTAAAGGACGATATTTATCCATTCCGCAGAACTTTAAGTTAAATAATATCCATCTGGATAACACGAAACTTGAATATAAATTACGCGGCATTCAGATCTCATCAGGTAATGCAACGTCGTTCGTGGCCATTACCAACGTTGAGATGAAGCGAGCCACGCTTGAGTTGCACAACCAACCGCAGCATCTTTTTTTACGTAACATCAGAGTGATGCAGCAATCCACAACAGGACCCGCGCTCAAGATGCACTTCGATCTACGCCAGGATGTGCGCGGCAAGTTTATGGCTAAGCAGGACACCTTGCTATCACTGGCGAATATCCATGCGGTAAACGAAAGCGGGCAAAGTTCAGTTGACATTGACCGGGTAAACCATCAGGTGGTGAATGTCGAAGCGGTGAATTTTCGACTGCCGGGGCAGGGGAGGTAACTTTGCGACCATTCCTGGCAAAAGTTGTACCCGCCTGGGATTAAGATTACTGCATTCCGCAGATAAGCGGCGTAACATACGCGGCATCGGAGTAATGTAATTCATACTGGCTAAAACAAGCTAAAAAGCTATAATTCAGCAACAATTGAATAGGTGAATGACTTAATGATTAATTTGAAAGCAGTTATTCCGGTAGCAGGTCTGGGGATGCACATGTTGCCTGCCACGAAGGCAATCCCTAAAGAGATGCTGCCGATCGTAGACAAGCCGATGATTCAATACATTGTCGACGAGATTGTAGCTGCCGGTATCAAAGAAATCGTTCTGGTGACTCATGCGTCTAAGAACGCAGTTGAGAACCACTTCGATACCTCTTACGAACTCGAATCACTCCTTGAGCAGCGTGTTAAGCGCCAGCTCTTAGCCGAAGTGCAGTCTATCTGTCCTCCGGGCGTGACTATCATGAACGTCCGTCAGGCTCAGTTGCTGGGTCTGGGTCATTCCATCCTTTGCGCTCGTCCTATCATTGGTGATAACCCGTTTGTCGTGGTATTACCTGACGTTGTTCTGGATAATGCGAGTGCAGATCCCCTGCGCTACAACCTGGCTGCCATGGTTGCTCGTTTTAATGAAACCGGGCGCAGCCAAGTACTGGCTAAGCGGATGGAAGGCGATCTTTCCGAGTATTCGGTCATTCAGACCAAAGAGCCTTTAAATAACGAAGGTAACATTAGCCGGATCATCGAGTTCATTGAAAAACCCGATCAGCCGCAAACGCTGGATTCCGATCTGATGGCTGTAGGGCGCTATGTGCTTTCGGCTGATATCTGGACGGAGCTGGAAAAAACTGCTCCAGGTGCCTGGGGACGTATTCAGCTGACTGATGCCATTGCAGAACTTGCGAAAAAACAGTCTGTTGATGCCATGTTGATGACCGGCGACAGCTACGACTGTGGTAAAAAGATGGGCTACATGCAGGCATTTGTTAAGTATGGGCTGCGTAATCTGAAGGAAGGTCCGAAGTTCCGTAAGAGCATCGAGAAGCTACTGAGCGAGTAGAAATTTACAGGTCTTTGTGACGGCAAGCCAGAAAAAGTAGCGGCAGCTAACATCCCAGCGTCTATGCTTTAGGCAATGGAATGTTACTGTCGTTTTTTATATTAAAAATAAAGAATTACAACAAGTTAACCTACCAAGTTTAATCTGTTTTTTGTTGGATTTTTTCTTGTTTCTGGCCGCATTTGGTAAGACAATTAGCGTTTGAATTTTAGATAGCTTCGCGCTAACTGGCGGGGGCTAGTTACATCATTATCATTCAAGTAGTGCTCTGGTTGCTGCAAAGCCAGGGGCGGTAGCGTGCGTAATGCCCAGAAACGTGCATTATGTGCCAGCATATTAATAGTATTCGTATAAACGATATTCGGAATTAAACGTGAAAATACTAGTTACTGGTGGAGCGGGTTTCATTGGATCTGCAGTAGTTCGTCATATTATTAAAAATACTCAGGATACCGTTGTTAATGTTGATAAACTAACCTACGCCGGTAACCTGGAATCTCTTGCCGAAGTCAGCGAAAATAATCGCTATTATTTTGAACACGCGGATATCTGTGATAAAGCGGCAATGGAGCGTATTTTTGCCACTCATCAACCGGATGCGGTGATGCATCTGGCAGCTGAAAGTCATGTTGACCGCTCTATTACAGGGCCAGCAGCGTTTATCGAAACGAATATCGTCGGTACTTATGTACTGCTGGAAGCTGCTCGTGGCTACTGGAACGAGCTGGATGCAGATAAAAAACAGGCATTTCGTTTCCATCATATCTCCACAGATGAAGTATACGGCGACCTGCCACATCCAGATGAAGTGGCTGCCGGTAATTTGTTGCCTCTGTTCACCGAAAAGACGGCTTATGCGCCGAGTAGCCCGTATTCTGCTTCTAAGGCATCCAGCGATCACCTGGTTCGCGCATGGTTACGTACCTATGGTTTCCCTACGATTGTCACCAACTGTTCCAATAACTATGGGCCGTATCATTTCCCTGAAAAACTAATCCCGCTGGTGATTCTGAATGCGCTGGAAGGTAAAGCATTACCAATTTATGGCAAAGGAGATCAGATTCGGGATTGGCTGTATGTTGAAGATCATGCCCGAGCGTTGTACACCGTAGTGACCCAGGGGATTGTAGGTGAAACATACAATATCGGTGGCCATAACGAGAAGAAAAACCTAGACGTTGTCCATACTATCTGCGATTTGTTGGATGAAATTGTGCCTAAAGAGGGCTCTTACCGCGAGCAAATCACATATGTAGCGGATAGACCTGGGCACGATCGCCGCTATGCGATTGATGCGGCAAAAATCAGCGATGAACTGGGATGGAAGCCGCTGGAAACCTTCGAGAGCGGGATCCGTAAGACTGTTGAGTGGTATCTGTCGAATACGCAGTGGGTTGAGAATGTGAAAAGCGGCGCCTACAAGACGTGGATCGAACAGAATTACGGAGAACGCCAGTAATGAATATTCTGCTGTTTGGTAAAACGGGCCAGGTTGGTTGGGAATTGCAACGTGCACTAGCCCCGCTGGGGAACCTGATTGCGTTAGATGTACATTCGACTGACTATTGTGGTGACTTTAGTAATCCACAAGGTGTGGCAGACACCGTTCGCCGTATCCGGCCTGACGTTATCGTCAACGCGGCAGCCCATACGGCAGTAGATAAGGCTGAGTCCGAAGTTGAATTTGCCCGGTTGCTTAATGCGACCAGTGTGGAGGCGATTGCCAGAGCTGCCGCAGAAATCGGGGCGTGGGTGGTGCATTACTCCACGGACTATGTTTTTCCCGGCACTGGCGAAACACCATGGCGCGAAACGGACGCTACAGCGCCGCTTAATGTCTACGGTGAAACCAAACTGGCGGGAGAAAAGGCGCTTCAGACGCACTGCGCCAACCATTTGATTTTCAGAACCAGCTGGGTGTATGCAGGTAAAGGTAATAATTTTGCGAAAACGATGCTGAAACTGGCAAAAGAGCGCGCAGAGCTTTCGGTGATTAACGACCAGTTCGGTGCGCCAACCGGGGCTGAACTTCTTGCGGACTGTACGGCACATGCGATCCGTGTTGCGATGAACAAACCCGATGTGGCTGGACTCTACCACCTGGTTGCGGGTGGAACCACGACCTGGCATGACTATGCTGCACTTGTGTTCAATGAAGCCCGTAAGGCAGGAATTGAACTGGCACTAACCCATTTAAATGCGGTGCCGACCAGTGCGTATCCTACACCCGCACGCCGCCCAACAAATTCTCGCCTGAACTCCGACAAATTCCAGAATAACTTTGATCTGGTATTACCACAGTGGGATGCAGGTGTAAAACGTATGTTGACTGAGTTGTTCACGACAACGGCGATCTGAATTTATTTTAATGCCCTTTGACGGGCATTTTGTACATAAAGAGATGATGAAATGAAAACGCGTAAAGGGATTATTTTAGCTGGTGGCTCAGGAACTCGTCTTTATCCAGTTACTATGGCTGTTAGCAAGCAATTGCTGCCGATCTATGATAAACCAATGATCTATTATCCGCTTTCCACGCTGATGCTGGCAGGGATTCGTGACATCTTGATTATTAGTACCCCACAGGATACCCCGCGATTTGAACAGTTATTGGGTGACGGTAGCCAGTGGGGACTAAACTTGCAGTATAAAGTGCAACCCACACCGGATGGCCTAGCCCAAGCATTTATTATTGGCGAAGAATTTATTGGTAATGATGATTGTGCTCTGGTTCTGGGTGACAACATTTTTTATGGACATGACTTACCCAAATTAATGGATACTGCCGTAAATAAAGAAAGCGGTGCAACAGTATTTGCATACCATGTCAACGATCCTGAACGTTACGGTGTAGTTGAGTTCGATAAAAGTGGTACAGCAGTTAGCCTTGAAGAAAAACCACTCGAGCCGAAAAGTAATTATGCGGTAACTGGGCTGTATTTCTATGACAACGATGTTGTTGACATGGCAAAGAACTTAAAACCTTCAGCACGTGGCGAGTTGGAAATTACCGACATTAACCGAATTTATATGGAACAGGGAAGGTTATCTGTTGCAATGATGGGACGTGGCTATGCGTGGCTTGATACTGGTACGCATCAGAGTCTGATTGAAGCAAGTAACTTTATTGCGACTATTGAAGAACGTCAAGGTTTGAAAGTTTCCTGTCCTGAAGAAATAGCATACCGTAAGGGATTTATTGACGCGGAGCAGGTTAAACAACTAGCTATCCCATTGTCAAAAAATGCTTATGGGCAGTATTTGATTAAAATGGTTAAAGGTTATTAATATGAATGTTATCAAAACTGAAATACCTGAAGTTTTAATTTTCGAACCTAAAGTGTTTGGTGATGATCGTGGTTTTTTCATGGAGAGTTTTAATCAGAAGGTATTTGAAGAGGCTGTTGGACGTAAGATTGAATTTGTGCAGGATAACCATTCTAAATCGACTAAAGGCGTGCTTCGCGGTTTGCATTATCAACTACCGCCATTTGCTCAGGCAAAGTTGGTTCGTTGTGTTGTAGGCGAAGTTTTTGATGTTGCTGTAGATATACGAAAAAATTCTGATACATTTGGCCAGTGGGTGGGCGTGAATTTATCAGAATTTAATAATCGTCAATTATGGATTCCGGAGGGATTTGCTCATGGATTTCAGGTGTTAACTGACGTAGCACACTTTCTATATAAAACAACAAATTATTACTCATCTTTGTATGATAGAGGAATAAAATTTGATGATCCTGATATTGGTATTGTTTGGCAAAATATCGAACAGAGGATTTTATCAGCGAAAGATAGTAATCAACCTTATCTAAAAAATGTTGCATCGTTTGATATATTTTAATGATAAATATTTATTTTTGATGCGACACGAAGATTTTTATAGAAATGATAAAAAATATACTATATTTAACATTGGTGCAATCAACAAACTATATTTTTCCTCTGCTTATGTTACCTTATCTGGTCCGTGTTTTAGGTCCTTCTGGGTACGGTAGTCTTATGCTGGCGCTTGCACTTATACAGTACTTTTTGATTGCTACTGATTATGGTTTCAATTTAAGCTCGACGAAGAAAATAGCAGTAGCAAAAAACAGTAAAGAAGTTGATGTCATTTATACGAATACATTAAATGCTAAAATAATAATTTTTTTTGTAGGGGGGATTGTACTAACACCAGTTTTGTATTTTTTCTTCAATTCATTACTCGTCGTGTCCATTATTGTTATCTCATTGCTCTCTGTTCTGGGAAATATTATATTCCCACTCTTTCTATACCAAGGACTGGAAAGAATGAAGGATATTATGTGGATAACAATGTTGGCGAAGGTTGTCATGACAGGATGTATTTTTATCTTTGTTAAAAATAAAAATGATCTTTTTATATCTGCATTTATTATGACTTTCCAATACTTAATTCCAGGATTGTTATCTTTATATATATTAAGAAAAAATAAAGTGGTAAAATATACTGGTTTCTGTTTTCACTCCGCAATTGAAGAATTGAAGCATGGAAAGCCATTGTTCTTATCACAAATGGCTGTAACATTTTATACAACATTCAATACTATTTTATTGGGGTATTTCTATAATCCGGTAGTTGTTGGTCAGTATGTCGCTGCGGATAAAATGAGAATGGCAGCACAATCATTATTAAATCCCATTCAACAGGTGGTATTTCCTAAGGTTAATAAAGAGCGAGGTAGTACAGATAGTAAGATTAAGAAATATCGACTAATAATTCTAATTCCATCTTTTATTATGGCTATAGTTAGTTTGTTTTTTGGTCAGAAGGTGGCGCTTTTATATCTAGGTAATTCCTATATTGAAGCGTCTCATTTATTTGTATTGATGATGTGTCTACTACCTATAATTTCATTATCAGTTATATACGGGCAGTGGGGATTAATAGTAATAGGTAAAGAAAGTGTGGTGACAAAAATATATTGTTTTGCCGCTGTCATTCATGCTATTTACAGTGTGCCATTGGTGATTAAATACTCAGCTTTTGGTATGGTTATATCTGTGTTTTTAACTGAAGCTGTAGTTTCTATTTTAATGTTCTATTTTTTCAATAGATATAAACAAATAAGTTAATAGTCAAATGCGAAATATATTTACAATCATTGTGACATATAATCCAAATTATGACACCCTTTTTTTAAACATTAAGCGGATTTTATTGTCATCAAATGTTATTGTCGTTGATAACACCCCAGATACTGATGCTGTTAATTTGTATGAAGATAAGTTTTCTGATGCTAAATACAATATTGAGTATTTTGCTTTGCGCGAAAATAAAGGGATAGCATATGCGCAGAATAAAGGGTTTGTTGAGGGTCTGAAAAAGAAAGCCGATTTTTTTATCCTCCTAGATCAAGATTCAAATATAAATGATGACTTTATTTCCCATTTAATGGATGAATATAATGTTGCTATCGAGCACTTTAAAAAAGTAGCAGCCATTGGCCCTGCTATAATAAATGAGAGGAATCATACTCAGGATAATTATGAGATTAGTAAATCAGTTAAAACCTATAATGGCATTTATGATGTTGATGTGTTGATATCATCAGGTTCATTAATTCCTGTTGACTCTTTGGTCGAAGTTGGGATAAACAATAGTTCATTATTTATAGATTTGGTTGATTTTGAATGGTGCTACAGAGCAAAAGATGCAGGATATCATGTTTTAATGACTTCTAATGTCACTATGAAGCATAATGTTGGTCTAACTGATAAGAAAATCTGGCGAGGGAAGAATACTTCCATATGTTCACCTTTTAGGCTGTATTATGTATTCCGTAACTGCATTTTTGCTGTTAAAATGCCTCATTTTCCACTAAGCTTCAAATTCAGACTTATACTAAGTTTACCTATTAAATGCCTGATTCACATGACTTGTGATAGAAAAGTTGAACGCTTAGGCTTTATTTGTAAAGGCGTCATCGATGGTGTTTTAAGTAGAGCGGGTGATTATAATAAGAATTGGGTTAAAAATAAAAAATGATTGCTTCAGGAAAAAAAATCGTTATCAATGATAGTTATTTTTTAACAAATTTAGTTTTTGGTTGTTTAAAATCAGATGATACTGAAGTTTTTGAATTACAAAATAAACCAGAAAAAAACAATATTATAAATAGAATCATAACAATAATTTTGAAAAAAAGAATTTTTCCGTGGTTTCTTATTTTAATACTAGCATTTAATAGACGGTTCATAAAAAAAAGAAATCAACACTATGAGTTGTTATTAACTGTCGGAGTAGAAGATTTATCTCGTTTGTCAAAAATATATTCCTTTTATTATACTATCGATAAACTTATCTATTGGCAATGGAATCCATCTCCTAAATCAAATTTTCTTAAAAAAATTGATTTTATGTTGAGAATAAAACTGCTTAAGATAGCTGGATTTACTATCTATACATTTGATTATGATGATTCAAAAAAATATAATCTTTATTATCATCCTCAAATATATTCCCGCACATTAG
>PPYE01432391.1_pt1 | contig 133626 bp, 133 predicted proteins | sample 1559881 | NCBI WGS metagenome assembly PPYE01 (sample SAMN08240022, study PRJNA423297) | Human gut metagenome, whole genome shotgun sequencing project.
TTATTGCTCAGTCTGTGCCGCTTTGAGCCTATGGTCTCAAAGCTATGCGCGACAAATTCGCATAAAATGTATAAATATTCCTTACATATGACTAATGCGACAACCCCTTGTTAAATATAGTTCAAAAAAGTAAACAAGGACCCCTGAAAATCAAGGATCCTTTCAAAAGCTGCCTAGCGGACTTGAACCGCCGACCTCCGCCTTACCAAGGCGACGCTCTACCGACTGAGCCAAGGCAGCATATTTATCAATTTCTTCTTGGTATCTCCGTACCACGATTATAGATTCTATCAAAAAACTCTTTCTGTGTCAACCATTTCACACAATTTTTCTTAATTTTTTCACCAACTTTTTTCCCTGAGCGGCAGACAGCAAATTTCCTGATACCGGGCAGCCTGTAGGCTGCCCGCCGCAGACAGAATTTTAAAATTTCACTACATTACATAATTTTTCCCCTGCCCCGTATCTCCTGAGATTTTCTGTGGCAATGGACACCACATTCCTAAGGGTCTCAGGAAGATGATAATATCCGGAAATATGAGGTGTTATCCAGGCATTTTTCAAACTCCAAAGTCTGTGTCCTTTCGGAAGCGGTTCCGGATCTGTAACATCCAGTGCAGCTCCTGCCAGGTGTCCGTTCTGAAGCATATCACACAGATCCTCGGTACATACGGTATCTCCTCTTCCGCCGTTTACAAAAAAGCTTCCCTGTTTCATCTTGCCAAATACACTTCTGTCAAACAGTCCCTTTGTCTCCTCTGTACTGGGAAGAAAGGAAACAGCCGCATCCGCACGCGGAAGTAATTTTTCCATTTCTTCCATGGTATGCAGTTCATCCATATATTCCGGGCACTGCCCCGGTGTCCGTTTTACCCCTATGACATACGCTCCAAAGGCATGCGCCAGCTTTGCAAAATGTCTTCCGATATCACCAGCTCCAAAAATCACCACCGTAAAATCCGTCATAGAAGAGACTTCCCCTTCATCTTTCCACGCTTCTGCGCTTTGGTCATCCCGGTACAGATGGAGCTTTTTCTGCATTGCCAGAAGCATGGCGAACATATGCTCCGAAACAGCTTTCCCATATGCACCGCTGCTGGTCGTAAGCACAGTATGGGAATTTAAAACCCCTGGTTTTACATAAGGATCACAGCCCGCAGAATTCAGATGCAGCCACTTAAGCTTCCCGGATTCTCTGATCTTTGACGGAGGAACATTTCCAAGAATAACATCCGCCTGTCTTACCTGTTCCTCCGTAACAGTCTCAATCTCTCCATAAGTAAAGGCTGCTTCCGGCATCCCTGTTTCCAACTTTTCTCTCTGCGTTTTGCTCATGGGAATCACTACTAAAACATTCTGCTGCTCCATGCTTTCCCTCCCTTTCACTTCTCTGTCAGTACTCTGTTTGCTGTCTCTTCTCTTTCCCGGCTGTCCGCCGGGACTGCTGCTAAAAATCCATCCCATGGATCTTGCCGCGAATTCTCTGCAGTGCATTATCAATGGACTTTGGCGATTTTTTCATTTTTTCTGCGATCTGAAGATAATCCGCTCCTTCCAGATAATAATCCAGCACTTGATTCTCCATGGGACTTAATGCCTGTTTAATATCTTCCAGCATCTGCTGGGCATTTTCTTCTCCGATGATGATTGTTTCCGGATTCTGCTGGCTGGCATCTTCTGTATCTCTTAAAGGTCCGTCCTCTTCACTCAGCGAGATATAGGAATTCAGAGGCTTATGCTTCTGCCTTCCGGAAATCTCAATTGCCTTGTACATCTGCCGCTCCACACACAGGGCAGCAAAGGTAGCAAAAGAAGCATTTTTATCAAAACGGTAATCTCTTACCGCCTTAAAAAGCCCGATCATCCCCTCCTGGATCAGATCCTCCTGTTCGCCTCCTATGAGGAACATTGCATGGGCCTTTTTCAGCACCATGCCTTTATACTTGTCTATGAGGTAATCTGCCAACTCCCGTTCCCCGGCTCTCTGCCGCTGAATCAGTTCCTCATCTGTATGTTTTTCATACTCTCTCATACTTTTCTATCCTGTATCCTTTTATGGCGCCGTACTTACTTCCAGCATTTCAGGCAAGTCTCTGTCTTACGATTTCATATGCAAGGACACCTGCCGCCACAGAAGCATTCAAAGAATCAATATCTCCCTTCATGGGAATGGACGCGATAAAGTCGCATTTCTCCTTAACCAGTTTTGACACGCCTTCTCCCTCATTTCCGATGACAAGACCGATCGGCCCCTTCAGATCCAAGTCATACATGGAAGTGCCGTCCATATCCGCACATACAAACCACATTCCTTCTTTTTTCAGAGCCTCTATCGTTCGTGCCATATTGGTCACTTTTGCCACAGGGGTATAATTCAATGCCCCAGCAGATGTTCTCGCTACTGTGGCCGTCAGTCCCGCTGCCCTGTTCTTGGGAATAATCACACCATGAGCCCCCGCCAGATTGGCAGTTCTGATGATGGCACCCAGATTATGAGGGTCTTCAATATTATCAAGAAGGAAGAGAAAAGGAGGTTCTCCCTTTTCTCCTGCCGCTGCCAGGATATCCTCTATTTCTGCATAGGCATAAGCAGCAGTGACTGCGATGACCCCCTGATGCTTTCCCGTCTCTGAAAGCTGGTCCAGCCGTTCTTTCTTTACAAATTTCACTATGGTATCCTGTTTCTTTGCTTCTCTTAAAATAGATCTCACCGGACCGTCTTCACAGTGCTCCTGCACAAACAGCTTATCCACAGTTTTTCCTGAGCGGAATGCTTCAAGCACAGCATTTCTGCCCTCTACCTTATTCTCCTGGAATTTATTCTCCATCTTTTTCTCCCTTTTCAATTCCGATTCTGATCAGTTCCAGCATACGTTCCCACTGTTCTGTAAGGTACAGATATCCCATCAGCGCCTCAAAGCCTGTAGCTCTTCTGTAATCCGATATAGTTGCATTTTTCGCCGTGGTAAACGATTTGGCATTGCGCCCTCTTTTAAAAACAGCCATTTCCTCTTCCGTCAGGTATGGCTTGAGACTCTCGACCATCTCCGACTGCGCAGAAGCCTTTACCAGTCTGCTGGCTCTTTGATGCAGCTTATTCACCTGAGTATTTCCCTTTTCTACCAGAATGGTACGGATGATCAGTTCATAAATACCATCCCCGATGTAAGCAAGTGTCAGGGGAGAATAAGTCCTGATATCTGTATTCTCCAGCCCGAACACTTCCCGCAGATACCCTAAGCTCTTTTCCATTGTACACCCTCTCTCGTATCTTTCAGAATGATGCCCATGGATGCAAGCTGGTCGCGAATTTCATCAGCACGCTTAAAATTCTTTTCTCTGCGGGCTGCCTGACGTTCCTCTATCAATTTTTCAATATCCTCATCCAGGACTTCCGCCTCTTTATTAACGATCAGTCCCAGCACATCGCTTAATTCCACAATGGTATCAAGCAGTTCTTTTACAAATGCTTTGGTGCTGCTGCCATCTGCATGGGTATTAGAGAATTTTACCAGTTCAAAGACGGCAGAAACAGCGTCTGCTGTGTTAAAATCGTCTTCCATGGATTCTTCGAATTTCTTTCTGTAACTCTGAATCTCTCCTTCCAGTTCCTGTTCTGCCTGGCTTTTCTCATCTCCCTGGGCGGTTTCCAGAAGATGCTTCAGCTGTTCTACACAGGTAACGATTCTTTCCAGCGCATTCTTGGAAGCTTCCATCAGTTCCGCACTGAAATTTAATGGGCTTCTGTAATGAGCATTCAGCATAAAGAAACGCAGTACCTGAAGGTCATATTTTTCGCCGATCTCTCTTACAGTGAAGAAATTTCCCAAAGACTTTGACATCTTTTTATTATCAATATTCAAAAACGCATTGTGCATCCAATATTTTGCAAAGATTTTTCCGTTACAGCATTCAGACTGGGCAATCTCGTTTTCATGGTGTGGAAATACAAGATCTTCCCCTCCTGCATGAATATCGATCTCTTCTCCCAGATATTTCTTTGACATGACAGAGCATTCGATATGCCAGCCAGGACGGCCTTCACTCCAGGGTGATACCCAGAAAGGCTCTCCTTCTTTTTTTGGCTTCCACAGTACGAAATCCAACGGATCCTCTTTCTGGTCTTCCCCGGAGACCTGAAGGGCACGAAATCCTGACTGGAGATCTTCCAGATTTTTATGGGAAAGTTTTCCGTATTCTTTAAAATTTTTCACACGGAAGTATACGGTCCCGTTGACTTCATAAGCAAATCCTTTGTCGATAAGCGTCTGGATCATATCGATCATACCGTCAATTTCCTGGGTGGCCAGAGGATGAGTCGTTGCAGGCTTTACATTCATATCTGCCATATCTTTTTTACATTCTTTAATATAACGGGAGGAAATTTCTTCCGCGCTCACTCCTTCTTCTACTGCTTTTGCAATGATCTTGTCATCTACGTCTGTGAAGTTGGACACATAATTTACCTCATACCCTTTATATTCCAGATAACGGCGTACCGTGTCAAAAACGATCATGGGTCTTGCGTTTCCGATATGGATAAAATTGTAGACGGTAGGTCCGCACACATACATTTTTACCTTCCCTTCCTCTAAGGGAATGAATTCTTCTTTTCTCCTGGTCAGTGTATTATAAACCTTCATGTGATTTCTCCTTTTCTTTCTATTATACCTGTTTTTTTTCTTCCTTTTCGGCAAGCATCTGCTTTTCTGCCAGCTCTCTTGCACGGCGGCATTTTTCTTCTCTTTCCATCATATCCTTCAGTTCATAGTTCATCTTCTGAATCTCAGAACGCAGCCTCTGGTTTTCCTTCTGGAGATAATGAATATCGTCCATAGTAGGATCCGGAAGATGTACCTGATCCATGTCGCTTCTGGGCACTTTCTGATTTCCCTTTCTCACCACACGGCCGGGGACTCCCACTACAGTACAATTGGGAGGCACTTCCTCCAGCACCACACTTCCGGCGCCGATTTTAGAATTTTCTCCGATGGTAAAAGACCCCAGGATCTTTGCTCCGGCACTTACCATCACATTGTCTTTTAAAGTAGGATGGCGCTTTCCTGTTTCTTTGCCGGTTCCTCCCAAAGTAACGCCCTGGTAGAGAGTCACATTATCGCCGATAATCGTCGTCTCTCCTATAATCACCCCTGCACCGTGATCGATGAATAATCCCTTTCCGATTTTTGCCCCGGGATGGATCTCGATGCCGGTCTTCCTGGCTGCTCTCTGAGAAATCCATCTTGCCAGAAAGTAATGCCCTTTTTCATAGAGTTTATGGGCCCTTCTGTACTGGATCATCACTCGGAAACTTGGGTACAGCAGAACTTCCAGAGGAGTTTTGATCGCCGGGTCTCTTTCTTGTATAACCTGAAACTCTTCTTTTATGTGACCGATAAATCCCATATGCTTCAATCCTTTCCTTTTAAAAGTTTCATCTGAAATAAGAATAGATATCTTCTGTACAACAAAAAATCTCTATACTGCTGCACACAGTATAGAGACGAAAATATTCCGTGGTTCCACTCTATTTGAAGAGAATGACTCTTCCACTCATTGCCTGTAACGCCGGCATGCGTATCCGGCTGTGCAAAAATGATGACAATACCTTTCTGCAGTCACCGGATCGGCTCCCGAATGCACTTTCTCTGACCTCTTCTTAGGACAGCTTTCAGCCGGCGGCTGTCCCTCTCTGAAAAAAGAGCTTCAGATACTCTTTTCGTTCTCTGCCTTTTCCGTATCTCCTTATAGTTTATGCATAAACACCCTTTTTGTCAACAGCGGAAGATGAATTTTATGTTTTGCCAAAGAAAAAACCGAACTGTACGATTTTTCGTAATCAGTTCGGTTTCTTCAAGAGGCTTGTTTCTATGTTAATTACTCTGGAGGCTTAATTAATCAGCAAATGCCCTGTGCAAGCATTGCCTCTGCAACTTTTTCGAATCCGGCCGCATTGGCACCTACTACATAGTTGCCTTCATAACCGTATTTCTTAGCTGCGTCTGCCATGTTGTGGCAGATATTTACCATGATTTCCTGTAATTTTGCGTCTACTTCTTCGAAGCTCCAGCTTAAACGTTCGCTGTTCTGGGACATTTCCAGAGCGGATGTGGCAACACCTCCTGCATTGGCAGCTTTGCCCGGAGCGAAGATCACGCCGTTTTCCTGTAAGTATTTTGTAGCTTCCAGTGTAGTAGGCATATTTGCACCTTCTGCAACTGCGAAGCAGCCGTTTGCAACTAACTGTTTTGCATCTTCTAAATCTAACTCATTCTGTGTAGCACAGGGAAGTGCAACATCACATTTTACGCTCCATACGCCTTTTCCTTCATGGTATTCAGCGTTTGGTCTGTAGTTCTTGTATTCAGTCAGACGTGCGCGTTTTACTTCTTTGATTTCTTTTAACGCATCCAGGTCAATTCCTTCCGGATCATATACCCAGCCTGTAGAATCAGAACAGGTAACCGGTTTAGCGCCTAACTGATATGCTTTTTCCATTGCGTAGATAGCAACATTTCCCGCACCGGAAACTGCCACTGTTTTTCCTTTTAAATCTTTGCCGTTGATCTTTAACAGTTCATCTGTCAGATACAGAAGTCCGTATCCTGTAGCCTGTGTTCTAACTAAAGAACCGCCGAAGGTAAGTCCTTTTCCTGTAAGAACTCCTTCATATGCATCACGGATTCTCTTGTACTGTCCAAACAGGTATCCGATTTCTCTTCCGCCTACACCAATATCTCCGGCCGGTACATCTGTGTCCGGTCCGATATGACGGTATAACTCTGTCATAAAGCTCTGGCAGAACGCCATAACTTCTCTGTCTGATTTGCCTTTCGGATCAAAGTCAGAACCGCCTTTTCCGCCGCCGATAGGAAGTCCTGTCAGTGAGTTTTTGAAAATCTGTTCAAATCCCAGGAATTTAATAATTCCAAGGTATACAGACGGATGGAATCTTAAGCCGCCCTTGTATGGTCCGATAGCACTGTTAAACTGTACACGGTAGCCTTTGTTCACCTGAACATTTCCCTTGTCATCTACCCACGGAACACGGAACATGATAACTCTTTCCGGCTCAACCAGACGTTCCAGAAGCGCTTCTTTGCGGTATTTTTCTTCGTTTGCTTCAACTACCGGTCTTAAGGAATCCAGAACTTCTTTTACTGCCTGATGAAATTCCGCTTCTCCGGGATTTTTCTTAACAACTAATTCAATTACCTCATCTACGTATGACATGACATTCCTCCTGTTAAATATTCTTGTATAAAATTTTTATGTCTAGTATTATAATGCCATAACGTTCATTTTGCAAGTTTATTTTTCAATTCCTGCATATTTTTTAATTATATCTGCTATTCCGCAATTTTATAGAAAAGAAATTGAAACTTATTTTTGCTTTTATTTCATTCTCTTTTCCACAGCAGTGTATTCTCCTATTACTGTTCCAGATTCACTGATATTACAGCTTAGTAGTCCATGAGGAACAATCCCAGACATTTGTGGCAAGTCCCTCATAAAACTCCGGTTCATGGCATACCATAAGGATCGTTCCCGGGTATTCCCTGAGTGCCCGCTTTAATTCTTCCTTGGCATCCACATCCAGGTGGTTGGTCGGCTCATCCAGAATCAGAACATTTGTCTGCCTGTTGATGATTTTGCAGAGACGTACCTTTGCCTGCTCGCCTCCGCTCAGTACACGCACCAGGCTTTCAATATGCTTGGTGGTAAGTCCGCATTTTGCCAGAGCCGCGCGAACTTCATACTGAGTATAAGAGGGAAATTCATCCCAGATTTCCTGAATACAGGTATTTTTATTTCCCTGAGGCATTTCCTGCTCAAAGTACCCGATCTCCAGATAATCTCCCAGCCGCACCTTTCCGGAAATCGGACTGGTGATTCCCAGGATACTTTTTAAAAGAGTACTCTTTCCGATTCCGTTGGCACCTGTAAGAACAATTTTCTCTCCTCTCTCCACACGCAGGTTCAGCGGCTTTGAGAGAGGCTCATGGTAACCGATCACCAGATCATCGGTCTCCACGATAAAACGACTGGGGATCCTTGCTGTCTTAAAGTGGAACTCCGGTTTCGGTTTTTCTTTCGCCAGCTGGATAATATCCATCTTGTCCAGCTTTTTCTGTCTGGACATTGCCATATTTCTGGTAGAGACCCTTGCCTTATTCCGCGCCACAAAATCTTTTAATTCACTGATTTCCTGCTGCTGGCGGTTGTAGGCAGCCTCCAGCTGCGCTTTCTTCACCGCATAAACTTCCTGGAAATGATCATAGTCCCCCACATAGCGGTTCAGTTCCTGATTGTCCATATGGTAAATCAGATTCACCACGCTGTTGAGAAATGGAATATCATGAGAGATCAGGATAAAAGCATTCTCGTATTCCTGGAGATAACGCTTCAGCCATTCGATATGCTCCGCGTCCAGATAATTGGTGGGCTCATCTAAGAGCAGGATATCCGGCTTTTCCAGAAGCAGCTTGCCCAGAAGGATCTTGGTCCTCTGACCGCCGCTGAGATCTGTTACATCCTTATCAAGTCCCAGATCGGAAAGCCCCAGTGCTCTGGCTACTTCCTCTACCTTAGAGTCAATGATATAAAAATCATGCATAGTAAGCAGATCCTGGATCGTTCCCAGCTCTTCCATCATAGATTCCAGTTCTTCAGGAGAAGCCTCTCCCATCCGGTCGCAGATTCCGTTCATCTTTTTTTCCAGATCAAAAAGCCAGGAAAATGCGGATTTCAGCACATCCCGGATGGACATTCCTTTTTCCAGTACCGTATGCTGATCCAGGTATCCTACCCGCACGTTCTTTGCCCATTCAATCCTTCCCTCATCCGGCATCAGTTTTCCTGTGATGATATTCATAAAAGTGGATTTTCCCTCTCCGTTGGCACCTACCAGCCCGATGTGTTCTCCTTTTAAAAGCCGGAAAGAGACATCCTGAAAAATCGCCCGGTCTCCAAAACCGTGTGATAAATTCTGTACATTTAAAATACTCATAAATTCCTATTCCTTTAAACAATTCCGAAAATTCTTCCTATGGTATAAATGACAAAGGCCGCCAGCCATGCGATCACACACTGTCCGCCTGCCACGGCGCATGCCCATTTTCCTCCCAATTCCCGGCGAATCGCTGAGATGGCCGCCACGCAGGGAGTATACAAAAGACAGAACACCAGCAGAGAAAAAGCACTCCATGGTGTCAGCAGCTCCTGCAGCACCCCGCCTGCTCCTACCAGGACAGAAAGGGTGGAAACTACACTTTCTTTTGCCATAAATCCTGTAATCAGCGCCACGCAGATCCTCCAGTCTCCAAATCCAAGCGGTGCAAAAACCGGAGCTACAACTCCCGCCACAGAGGCCAGAATACTGTCTTTTGAATCTGAAACAATATTAAAATGCAGATTAAAACTCTGCAGGAACCAGATCAGGATGGTTGCGATGAAAATAACTGAAAAAGCTCTCTGCAAAAAGTCGCGCGCCTTCTCCCACAACAGCTGTCCTACATTTTTTATCCCCGGCATACGATAGTTGGGAAGTTCCATAACAAAAGGCACCGCTTCCCCGCGAAACAGAGATTTTTTCAGGAGCAGAGCTGCCAGAATCCCCATAAAAATTCCGATAAAATAAAGTCCTACCATGACCACCGCGCCGTTCTTGGGAAAAAATGCTGCGGTAAAGAAAGCATAGATAGGCAGCTTAGCCGAACAGCTCATAAAAGGCGTCAGCAAAATTGTCATCTTTCTGTCCCTCTCTGAAGAGAGAGTACGGCTTGCCATCACACCCGGCACTGTACAGCCAAAGCCGATGAGCATAGGCACAATACTCCGCCCGGAAAGGCCGATCTTCCTCAGCAGTTTGTCCATGACAAAAGCCACCCTCGCCATATATCCGCTGTCCTCCAGCATGGAAAGGAAGAAAAACAAGGTAACAATGGTGGGCAGAAAGCTTAGGACACTTCCCACACCTTCAAAAATACCGTCAATGATCAGAGAGTGGAGGACTTCATTAATATTCATGGAAGTCAGTGCAGCATCCACTGCCTGGGTTAGGGCTGTGATAAGCATATCAAGCGCCCCTGACAGCCACGCTCCGATCACATTGAATGTAAGCCAGAACACCAGTGCCATGATACCTGCGAATGCCGGAATAGCCGTATATTTTCCGGTAAGGATCCTGTCAATTTTCCGGCTTCTTACATGTTCTTTACTCTCTTTGGGCTTGATAACAGTCTTCTGGCAAACCTTCTGAATAAAATGGAAACGCATATCCGCAATGGCAGCGGCGCGGTCCAGTCCCCGCTCTTTTTCCATCTGAAGAATAATATGTTCCAGCATATCCTTTTCGTTTTCATCCAGCTTCAGAGCTTTCAGAATGATCTGATCTCCCTCCGCCAGCTTAGAAGCCGCGAACCTCAGTGGAATCTCTGCCTTATTCGCATGGTCCTCAATAAGATGCATAATGCCGTGAATACATCGGTGCACAGGAGAATCCTGATCCTCCTGTCCGCAGAAATCCACCCGCGCCGGAGCCTCCTGATACTTCGCCACATGAATTGCATGACTCACCAGCTCTGTGATACCCTCGTTCTTTGCCGCGGAAATAGGGACTACCGGCACACCCAGCATCTGCTCCATCTCATTGATCCGGATGGAGCCGCCGTTTTCTCTCACTTCGTCCATCATATTCAGGGCAATGACCATAGGAATATTCAGCTCCATCAGCTGCATGGTAAGATACATATTCCTTTCAATATTGGAGGCATCTACAATATTAATAATACCTTTTGGTTTTTCTCTTAAAATAAATTCTCTGGTAACGATCTCTTCACTGCTGTAAGGAGACATCGAATAAATTCCCGGCAGGTCTGTTACCAGCGTATTGCTGTATCCTTTGATGACACCGTCTTTTCTGTCCACGGTAACCCCCGGAAAATTTCCCACATGCTGATTGGATCCTGTCAGCCGGTTAAACAGGGTAGTCTTTCCGCAGTTCTGATTTCCAGCCAGAGCAAAGGTCAGCTTTGTATCATCCGGCAGAGGGTGCTCCCCCGCTTTTTCGTGGTACTTTCCTCCCTCTCCCAGACCTGGGTGGCTGATCTCCCTTTCTTCCTCCCATGCTGCGCTCAGTTCTGCTTCTTTCTTGGTCTCTTTGACTTCTATTTTCTTAGCATCAGCAATTCGCAGCGTCAACTCATAGCCGTGGATTCTCAGTTCCACAGGGTCACCCATGGGAGCGTATTTCACCATGGTGACCTCCGCGCCGGGTATCAGTCCCATATCCAGGAAATGCTGCCTTAAAGCACCCTCTCCTCCCACGGATGCGATGACCGCTGTCCTCCCGATCTGCAGTTTCTCCAGTGTCATGCTCTTTCCTCCGTATCTTTTGTATTAAATTGTGCCGACAGGAGAGATAAAGAACATTAACCCTGCCGACCGATGTTAATTTTATAACAACTTTCCTTTTTAATCAATACTGTGATTAGGAGATTCTCTCTCTGCAGCAGCCCCCGCAGGAGAAGCTTCTGTCATCCTCTTCCAGGTCTTTCACACTGGTAAGCGCGCAGACAGCATGTGCAGAAATCCCTTCCATACTTCCGGTAAATCCCAGCCCTTCCTCTGTAGTCGCCTTGATGTTCACCTGATTTTCCTCCAGATGGAGAGCTTCGGCCACATTGGAAATCATCTGGTCGATATAAGGAAGCAGCTTCGGCTTCTGAGCAATAATTGTAGCGTCAATGTTATTCACCACATACAAATTCTCCTCCAGAAGTTTTCCCACATACTGAAGCAGTTTGATGCTTGAAATCCCTTTGTACTGAGGGTCTGTATCCGGAAAATGCCTGCCGATGTCCCGGAGTGCCGCTGCACCTAAAAGGGCATCCATAATAGCATGCACCACCACATCTGCGTCTGAATGTCCCAAAAGCCCTTTTTCCCAGGGAATGTTCACCCCTCCTAAGATCAGGTCCCTTCCTTCTGTAAGTTTATGCACATCGTATCCCATTCCAACACGAATCATATCTGAATTTCTCCTTTCCGTATCATAAAGCAGCCCCTTAGTCCAGTCTGCTCTTTCTGTCTCAAAGTTCCTAAGATATTCTAACATTTCCCCTATAAAACGTGCAAGGGCTGTCTGCCGGACTTTCAGGGGTTCCCCTATTTCCGGCAGGCAGCCCTGCCCTAGATATTCTTCAGCCTGCATATCCGCAGAGACTACTCTACAGAAACCACTTCATACCCAGCTTCTGTCACAGCTTTTGTCAGCGCTTCTTTTGTCACATTTTCAGCCGCTTCCACATAAGCCTCTTTCTTCTCCAGATTCACCTCTGCCTTTACACCCTCGATGCCATTCAAGGCCTTTGTCACTGCTGCCTGGCAGTGGGGGCACATCATTCCTTCGATTTTCATAGTATACATGATTTTATCCTCCTTATTCCCGGCAGGCTGTATTTTCTTTTGTTCCTGCCGTGTATGATCTGATGTTGTCTGTTCCTGCACGGATCCGTTTTCCTCTGCTTCTGGTTTCTTCAGGACATGGAAAAATCTCAGCCGCAGTGCATTGGAAACTACGAAAAAGCTGCTTAGGCTCATTGCCGCCGCTCCGAACATAGGGCTTAATTTCAGTCCAAAAACAGGATAGAGCACACCTGCCGCCAGCGGAATCCCGCATACGTTGTAGAAAAATGCCCAGAACAGGTTTTCTTTGATATTGCGGATTACTGCTTTGCTGAGAGACACTGCAGTGACCACGTCCAGCAGATCGTTCTTCATAAGGACCACATCTGCGCTCTCAATGGCAACATCTGTTCCTGCGCCGATCGCAATCCCCACATCTGCCCTTGCAAGAGCCGGAGCATCATTGACTCCGTCTCCTACCATGGCCACCTTTTTGCCGGATTCCTGGAGCTTTGCTACTTCCCTTTCTTTATCCTGAGGAAGGACCTCAGCAATAACGGTGTCGATATCCAGCTGTTTCTGAATAGCTCTTGCGGTTCTTTCATTATCTCCCGTGAGCATAATGACCTCTATGCCCATTTTCTTTAATTCCCGGATTGCCTGGGCACTGGTAGGTTTCACCACATCTGCTGCACCGATGATACCCAGAAGTTTTTTCTCATCTGCAAAAAACAGTGGAGTCTTTCCTTCTTCTGCGAGACGCTCTGTCAATTTCTGCGCTTTTGTACAGTCAATCCCCTGTTCTTCCATCAGTTTCCTGTTACCCGCAAAATATCTCACACCACGAATTACAGCTTCAATACCTCTTCCCGGCACAGCCTGAAAATCTGTAGTCTCCGGAATAGACATACCATCCTGTTCCGCTTTGGCAAGAACTGCCTCTGCCAGAGGATGCTCACTTTTCTTCTCCAGTGCTGCCGCAATTTCAAGAAGGCTGCGGCTGTCTGTTCCCACAGGTTCCAGATCTGTCACCTCAGGTTTTCCCTGGGTAATGGTACCTGTCTTATCCAGAACAACACTTTGGATATCATGAGTGATTTCCAGAGCTTCCCCTGATTTGATAAGAATTCCGTTTTCCGCGCCTTTTCCTGTTCCCACCATAATAGCTACCGGTGTGGCAAGCCCCAGGGCACAGGGGCAGGAAATGACCAGCACCGCAATGCCGCAGGACAGGGCAAATTCAAACTCCGCTCCGGCGATGAGCCAGATCACAGCTGTGAGCAGTGCAATGGTCATAACAACAGGGACAAACACTCCCGCAATCTTGTCGGCTGTCTTTGCGATGGGAGCCTTGCTGGAGCTGGCTTCCTCCACCAGACGGATGATCTGGGAAAAAGTGGTATCATCTCCTACTTTTGATGCCCTCATACGGAAAAAACCCGCCTTATTCATAGTAGCTGCGATGACTTTATCTCCGGGATTTTTCTGTACCGGAATACTTTCTCCCGTAATCGCCGCTTCGTCGATACTGGTACTCCCTTCCAGAACTACACCATCTGCCGGGACACTGCTTCCCGGCTTTACCTGAAGGACATCTCCGGCAAGGATCTCCTCCGCGGGAATCTCTGTTACCATTCCGTCACGCTCCACGAAAGCAGTCTTTGGCGCCATATCCATCAGCTTTGTAATAGCTTCACTGGTCTTTCCTTTAGAGCGTGCCTCCAGGTATTTCCCGATATTGATCAGCGCCAGGATCATCACCGCAGATTCAAAATACAGATCATGGCGGTAAGTATTTACCAGATCCAGATCCTGCACGCCCAGACCATAGCCCATGCGGTAAATGGCAAAAATCCCGTAGACTAAAGATGCTGCAGATCCCACCGCGATCAAGGTGTCCATGTTGGGCGCTCCGTGAAACAAAGTAGAAAAGCCCTTACTATAATATGCCCGGTTAATATAGACTACAGGCAGACACAGCAGGAACTGGGTCATAGCAAAGCCCACCGCGTTCTCTGCTCCACTTAAAAATCCCGGAAGAGGAAGACCGGCCATATGTCCCATAGACACATACATCAGAGGAATCAGAAATACAAAGGACCAGATAGTCCTGCTCTTCATGTTTTTCAGATGCTCCTGTACCGGAGTCAGCCCTCCTGCCTTCTCTTTTCCCCTTCCTTGTGCCGTCTTTTCTGCCTTTCCCTGTACAGCGGCACCGTAGCCCGCGTGCTCCACAGCCTCTATGATTCCCTGTGTCTGGATAACACGGTCATTAAAATCCACCTGCATGCTGTTGGTAAGCAGATTCACACTGACATTCTCCACACCTTCCAGCTTGCTGACGCATTTTTCCACTCTGGAAGAGCAGGCGGAACAGGTCATGCCTGTTACGTCAAACTTTTCTTTCAATGCCATTCCCTCCCTTGGTATATTTTCTGTCTATTATATCCGCAAATAACTGGTCTTTCTCAACATCACAGAATTTTCCCAAGCATGGCAACCAGTTCATCCACTTTTTCCTCTCTCTCTTCGTCAGAGGAAGCATTCGTTACGCAGCTTTTTAAATGTGCTGTAAGAATTTCCTTGTTTGCTTTATTTAAAATCGCCTCTGTTGCCATGAGCTGATGAGAAATATCCATGCAGTACCTGTCTTCCTCCACCATCTTCAGGATTCCGTCAATCTGTCCTCTGGCTGTCTTCAAAAGACGGTTGATCTTTGCTTTGTCTGCTTTCATCTCTGCGCCTCCTTCTCTACACCCCCGTGGGGTATTATCTTGACAAAATTACTATAACATAACCTTTCTCCCGCGTCAACCTTTCGATTGAATTTTTATTTTTATGAAAAAATGCAGAAAATACCTGACAGTAGAAACTGTCAGCGAGGCATTTTCTGCATTTTCTGTTCTTTTCTTATCCCAGTGCCACATCCAGCACCATCATCAATGTGAATCCTGCCGCAAATCCAATCGTTCCAATGTTACTGTGTTCTCCTTCACTGGCTTCGGGAATCAGCTCTTCCACCACCACATAAATCATAGCACCTGCGGCAAAAGCAAGGAGATAAGGGAGCACAGGGTTGATAAAACGAAATAAAAGCACAGTGATCAGGGCTCCCAGCGGCTCCACAGCTCCGGAAAGTGTACCATAGGCAAATGCCTTCCCTTTTCCCACGCCATTCTCACTCCGAAGGGGCAGAGAAATAATAGCACCCTCCGGAAAATTCTGGACGGCAATTCCTATGGACAGAGCCATGGCGCCTGCAAAGCTGATCTCCACATTGTCCGCCAGCATACCGGCAAAAACCACGCCCACTGCCATGCCTTCCGGAATATTGTGCAGTGTCACTGCCAGGACCAGCATGGTGGTCTTCTTAAGATTACTGTTTCTTCCTTCCGGTTTCGTTTCCCCCAGATGCAGATGAGGGATCAGTTTATCCATGGCAAGAAGAAAAAAAATCCCCATGAGAAAGCCCACTGCGGCAGGGACAAAGGCAAACTTTCCCATGCTCTCTGACATATCCATGGAGGGAATCAGAAGAGACCAGACAGAAGCTGCCACCATCACGCCGGAGGCAAATCCCAGAAGCGCTTTTTGTACCAGCGGCCTGATTTCCTGCTTCAGAAAGAAAACAGATGCCGCACCTAATGTTGTCCCCAGAAAGGGAATCATAATTCCTGAAAAAAGTTCCATTTCTTCTCCCTTTTATCTTTCTATATTTTATAGTATATCCTGCGGTAAAGACAAATTCTCAGAGTTTTTCTCCGTCTCCAGCCAGAAAATTCTGACTATTTTTCATTATAGCATAGTTCCCCGTAAAACACACGCTTTTTCTTCTTTGTTTTACTTCTTCTTTATACTACTCATCTTTTTTCTTTTTGTCACAAATTTCTTTTCCTGTTTCTTCTTTTATGCTATACTCTATAATCAAAACTTTACAGATATACATATAGCCTCAAACCATATATTCTTTCTGTGAGAAAGGGGGATTTCTATGGAAAACAACACAAAAGAGGATTTAAAAAGCGCATCGAATCTTTACCAGAAAATTTTGGATATTCTGTCTCTTCTTCTACTGTTGGGAATGTTTCTGTTTCTCTTTCTATACTGGAACCGGATTCCGGAAAAAATTGCCACCCACTATAACTTCAGAGGGCAGGCCGATGGATTTGGAGGCAAAAACACTCTGCTGCTGCTTCCCGTCCTTGCCATTCTTCTCTATTTGCTCCTGATGTTTGTTTCCAGAATTCCTTCCGCATGGAATCTGCCTGTAAGGATTACTCCCTTTAATAAACACTGGGTCTATCAGAACGTAAAAAGTCTGCTGTCTACAATGAAATTTTGTATTATGCTCACATATGCCCAACTTAGTTATTGTTCCGCCGTGCAGAAAGATGCAGGGTTCTTTCCTGTCCTTGTCATACTTGTGATGTTTGTCTTCCTGTTTTATTTTATCCGGCGGATGAAAAAACTGCCGCCGGATAAGCCGGAAGACTATGACTTCTTCTGAGGCAGACAAAAGAGTCCAGGTTCTGACAGAAAAGTTTCTGGCTGCAGAACCTGGACTCTTTTCTATTTCTGTCCGTAATAGGCGTTTGCTCCGTGTTTCCTGTAATAGTGCTTATCCTGCAGCTCCTGAGGCGCCGGCTGTACTTGAGGATTGATACTTTCACAGCGTGCCGCCATCTTTGCCACTTCTTCCAGAACCACAGCGTTATGCACTGCCTCATGTCCGTCTTTTCCCCAGGTAAAGGGACCATGATTTTTGCAGAGAACTGCCGGAACAGCCTGATAATCTTTATCTTTGAAATAATCTGCTATAAGGAGTCCTGTATTCTTCTCATACGCACCTTCAATTTCGTCCTTTGTCAGACATCTGACGCAGGGAATCTCTCCGTACATATAATCTGCATGTGTGGTTCCGTAACAGGGAATTCCTCTTCCTGCCTGCGCCCAGCTGGTTGCCCAGGAAGAATGGGTATGTACAATGCCGCCGATATTCGGAAAAGCTTTATACAGTTCTATATGGGTAGGAGTATCGGAAGAAGGATTGTATCTTCCTTCGATTTTGTTGCCTTCCAGATCCATGATCACCATATCATCCGGTGTCAGTTTGTCATAATCCACACCGCTGGGTTTAATGGCAAAATACCCTGTCTCCCTGTCGATCTGACTTACATTTCCCCAGGTAAACGTTACAAGCTGATACTTGGGAAGAAGCATATTTGCCTCATAAACTGCTTTTTTTAATTCTTCTAACATTCTTTTTCTCCTCCTGCGTTTTTCTGTTTTTTTCTGTTCCTGACAGAATTTCTGACGATCAGCTCCGGCTGGATCAGCCTGGAGATCCTGCTTTTCTCCTCAGGTACCTCTCTGATCTTTTCAAGGAGCAGCTCTGCCGCCATCTCTCCCAATTTTTCCTGAGGGTGGGCTATGGTGGTGAGCCCCATGCCTCCTGCCGCCATCACAGAGTTATCGTATCCGATCACAGAAATCTCATCCGGCACCTTGCGGCCGCACTCCTGTACTGCCCGGATCACATCCAGGGCAACCTGGTCATTATAGCATACGATGCCGTCAACTTCTGTTCCCTGTTCCAGCAATGCTTTCACAGAAACCCCCGGTTTTGCTTTTCTGTCTTCTGTATGATACCAGATGACCCGGTCCGGATCGTAGAAAAAACCTGCCTCCTGCAATGCCTTGACATAGCCTTTGTGCCGTTCTCTTCCCTGAAAATCATCTGCCTTAAAAATCCCCACCAGATTTTCATGTCCCATATTCAGCAGATGCTTTGCCGCCAGGTAGCCGCCCCGGCAGTCATCCATCAGAATGTGAGGTTTTTCCCTCATCTGAGAATAAACTCCCTGGATAAACACATAGGGAATCTGATACTCATCCAACAGATGGTACAGATTCATATGTCTGCATAAAATCTGGCTTTTACTGGGTTCGATGATCAGACCGTCAATATCCTTGGTAAGGATATCCTCCAGCACTTTTGCCTCTCTTGACCTGCTGTTTGCTGTGTTTTTCAGAATAATACTGTATCCGTTTTCTGTCAGTACCTTATCCATGCCCTGGATCAGCCTGGGAAAAATATAATCTGAAATGTAGGTAGTGACCACTGCTATATTTTTCGACTTCTTCAGATGACACATACGCTCGGAGCAAAATGTCCCCCTGCCGTGCTCTGCTACGATATACCCTTCCTGGATCAGTATAGAAAGGGCTTTACGCACAGTATGACGGCTGATCTGGTACTTTTCTGAAAGCTGGTTTTCCGATGGCAGCTTATCCCCTGCCTTGATCTTTCCGCTTAAAATGGCGTGTTTTAACTCCTCCATCAGCGTATAATATTTTGTCTTTCCGTTTTCCTGATTCATATCTTTCTCCTTTGCCCTCATTTTACAACTTGTGCGCTCCTATTGACAAGTTGTATCCCTATTCCTTCTTCAGGAATTTTTCCTCTTTTATTTCCACCAGAATAATGTCCTCTCCGATCTGACGGATACAGCCAAAGGGGATGACATATTCACTGACGGGACCGAAAAGCCCGCACATCTTTCCCGGAACAGGGACAATAATGGCAGTCAGATTTCCTGTCCTGCAGTCAAACTCTACATCCAGCGGACATCCTAAAGTCCTGCAGGAACATACATTGATCACTTCTTTTTGCCTCAGCTCGCAGACACGCATAAAAATCCCCTGTGCTCACAGTCTTACTGTATCCTATGAACACAGGGGAAAAAGAATCACCGTTTATCTGTCCATTTCCAACTGAACTCCGGTATTTTTATGATTTTTAATAATTCTGTCAATCTCATTTAATCCACAGGAAGGCAGGTCGCCCGGAATGGTATTCTTTACAGAGCTTGTGGCATTTCCGTATTCCAGCGCCATCTGACAGTCAAAGTCATGAGCCAGAAGACCGTAGAGTGCTCCTGAGATATAAGCGTCACCACTTCCGATCCGGTCCACTACCTCAATATTTCTGTACGGTTCCTCTTCATAGAATCGGTCTTCTTTTGCACTGTAGATCACTGAACCAAAAGTATGTACTTTTGGACTGTGCACAATCCTCTGCGTAGACGCCACAATGGAAAGAGGATATTCCTCTGCAAAGCTCTTCATAATGGCATGCACATCCCCTTCTTTCAGGAAAGTCAGCTTTGCCGTATCCTCAGAACAGAAGAATATATCCACATAAGGAAGGATACCTTCAATACATTCTTTTGCCTCAGGACCTGTCCAGAGATTTGCCCGGAAATTTACGTCAAAGGAAATGAGAGCTCCTTTTTCTTTAAAACGTTTGATCATTTCAATGCCCACTTTTCTGGTATTTTCAGAAAGTGCCAGTGTAATGCCGCTGGTATGAAAACATCTGGTAGATTCATACATAGATTCCGGCAGGTCATCCAGAGAGATCTTGCAGAAAGAGGCATGTCTTCTGTCATAGACTACACTTGGTTTTCTTGGATACGCGCCATCTTCATAGTAATAAATGCCAAGGCGGGCATCGCTATCCCCGTCATAAACCAGATAGTCATCGCTGACACCACAGAAACGGATACGATTTTTTGCGTAAGTACCCAGTGGATTATCCGGAAGCTGGGAGATAATGCCGGTCCGGAGTCCTAAAAGAGATACTCCGGAAACTACATTGAGTTCCGCGCCCCCCACCTGTTTCTGGAAAGTCTCTCCTCTCACGATCCTCTCATTATTCGGAGGAGACAGACGAAGTAAAATTTCCCCGAAAGATAACAGATCAAAATCTTTTTCCATAGTTTTTGCTCCTTTCCTCCAGCCGCGGCTGGTTTTCTATTTTCTGTATGAAGAAAAAGGGACACTGTTTTTCAGTATCCCATTTCTCATCTGTCACAGGAAAACCGGAAATCCGGCTTTCCTCTCTCTATAATGTTCCCCAATGGCAATAAGGGTCTTTTTATTATCTCTGTACACGGCCTGAGCCATCGCCGCCTGCCAGTTTTAAGACTTCATCCATGGATACCATGTTAAAGTCACCTTCGATAGAATGCTTCAGGCAGGAAGCTGCTACTGCGAATTCAATGGTAGCCTGAGAATCATATCCGTTTAAGCATGCGCAGATCAGTCCGCCGCCGAAAGAATCACCGCCGCCTACGCGGTCAACGATATGCATTTTATATTTTTTGCTGAAGTAATAGTCATTTCCGTCATATAACATAGCAGACCAGTTGTTGTCATTTGCAGATAAGGACTCACGAAGTGTGATAGCAACTTTCTGGAATCCGAAACGGTCAGCCAGCTGTTTTGCAACATCCTTGTATCCTTCATGATTTACTTCACCCTGAGTTACGTCTGTATCTGCCGCTTTGATCCCGAATACATCTGCTGCATCTTCTTCGTTTGCAATGCAGACATCTACATATTTGCAGATCTCCCCCATAACCTGACCTGCTTTTTCTTTTGACCACAGCTTATTTCTGTAATTTAAATCACAGGAAATGGTAACTCCGGCTTCTTTGGCAGCTTTGCATGCTTCCAGACAAATCGCAGCAACTTCATCGTTTAACGCAGGTGTAATTCCTGTGAAATGGAACCAGTCCGCACCATCGAAAATTTTCTTCCAGTCAAAATCAGCAGCTGTTGCAGTTGCGATAGAAGAACCTGCACGGTCATAAATTACTTTAGATGGTCTCTGGGAAGCGCCTTTTTCCAGGAAGTAGATACCTACTCTGTCTCCGCCGCGTACAATATCGGTTGTGTCAACACCATATTTTCTTAAAGAATTTACTGCTGCCTGTCCGATTTCATGTTTTGGAAGTTTTGTAACAAATTTTGCGTCAAATCCATAGTTTGCAAGAGAAACAGCAACGTTTGCTTCTCCTCCGCCGTAAGTTGCACCAAAGGTATCTGCCTGTACAAAACGGTAGTATCCTTCCGGAGCCAGTCTTAACATAATTTCACCAAAAGTAATTACTTTCTTTGCCATTGTTTTTTCTCCTCTAAAAATTATTTTCTGATCTCAGCTGCCAGTTTTACTGCTTCTGCTGTCAGAGCTTTGATTTCATCAAATTTACCTGCTTTTACCAGGTCGCCTTTTACCATCCAGCTTCCTCCGCAGGCAACAATCTTGTCACAGCTTAAATAGCCTTCCAGATTCTTTGCATTGATCCCGCCTGTAGGCATAAATTTCAGTCCTACATAAGGAGCAGCCATGGCCTTAATGGTAGCAACTCCGCCGAACTGTTCAGCCGGGAAGAATTTTACAACCTTTAATCCTCTTTTTACTGCCTGAGCTACTTCAGAAGGTGTGATGCAGCCCGGGAATACCGGAATATCTTTACTTAAGCAATAGTCAACGATCTCAGGATCAAATCCCGGGCTTACGATAAATTTTGCTCCTGCTGCAACTGCACGGTCCACCTGCTCAATTGTCAGGACAGTACCTGCGCCTACAAGCATTTCCGGATATTCGGAAGCCATAATCTTAATAGATTCCTCTGCTGCCGCTGTACGGAAAGTAACTTCTGCACAGGGAAGACCTCCCTCTACCAGTGCCTTTGCCAGAGGTGCTGCATCTTTCGCATCATCCAGAACAACAACCGGCACTACGCCGTAACCTGCAAATTTTTCTGCTACTGTGCTCATAATAAATCCTCCTTATTTATACCGTTTCACATTATGAAATATCGTTTCGCTATGTGGTATCTTTATTTTGAATTATACTCCCGTAACCGGAAAAGTCAAGAGATTTTTCACATTTTCACCAGTTTTTACAATCCCGGAATCCCCTATGAAACTTCATCCTTTACACCGCTCCGGTCCGTCCGGACCACATAGAAATTCATATCTATTGCCTCTTTTCCCAGAAAGTGATACAATAGCGCCAATACGATGAAATTACAGATAAAAGAACAGGAGTAATCACCATGATGGAAAATAAAAACCCGATCCAAGTTGCCGACCGTCTTTTTCTTGTATTGGAGACTCTGGCTGATACCGGCTCTGTCACCCTGGCAGAACTGTGCAAGCATCTGGATTTGAACAAAAGCACCGTGCACAGGCTTCTCTGTTCCCTGATTTATATGGGATATGTGAAGCAGGACGGGGAGACAGGAAAATATTCTCTTTCTTTTAAACTGCTGACTCTTTCCAATAAACTGCTGGCTCAGATGGATATTCTTGACACAGTCCGCCCATACTTGAAAAATCTTTCCTCCCAGACAGGGGAGACTGTTCATTTTGTCCAGCTGGACGGAACCTATGCGGTCTATATCTACAAGGAAGAATCCCACCAGAATTCTGTCCGTATGGTTTCCAAGGTAGGGAGCCGCATTCCGCTGTACTGCTCCGGCGTAGGAAAAGCCATAGCTGCCGATATGGAAGAAACTCAGATACGCGCCCTCTGGGACGCCAGCCGCATTGAGAAACTGACACCTCATACTATTATTCATTATACCCAATTTCTTGAAAAAATTAAAGAAGTGAGGTGTAAAGGCTATGCACTTGACGACGAGGAGAATGAGCTGGGAGTCCGCTGTGTCGCCGTAAGTCTTCCTGACTATAAGGGAAGGGCAAAATACGCTTTTTCTATTTCCGCCCCGGCAGCCCGCATGTCTGATGAGAGGATCCGCGAACTGGCTGAGATTTTGCTGGACACCAAAAAGCAGATTCGCCAGAATCTGTAAGCCTCGAGAATACAGAACAAATAAAGTGCCCCTGGAAAACCATGCAGGTTATTTCTTTCCTGACTTGTTTCCCCGGGGCACTTTTCCGGCTTTTCTATAGGACGCGCTCTGGTCTGCAGACTTCCCGTCCTATTCTTCTTTTTTTCTGTGTTTTTTTCTGTATTTTACACATTCTGTCAGCAGATACTCTATCTGCCCGTTCATGGAACGGAAATCCTCTTCTGCCCACTGGGCGATCTCATTCCACAGGGTTGCTGACAGCCTTAAGGGCACCTGTTTCTTTGCCTTCTCCTTCCCTTTCCCCCTGATTTCATTTTCCAGAATGTGTCACCGCCTTTACTTCTCTGATAAGGGAAATCCCGTATGCCGGCTTCCACTATCATTTTAATAAATACTTCCGCTGTTTACAATAGGCTGTGCATCTTTATTGCCGCACAGCACTACCAGTAGATTGCTGACCATTGCGGCTTTTCTTTCTTCGTCCAGATCTACCACATCGTTTTCATTCAGTTTCTGCAGCGCCATCTCTACCATTCCCACTGCGCCTTCCACAATCTTCTGACGTGCATCGATAATGGCTGCTGCCTGCTGTCTCTGGAGCATGGCAGAGGCAATCTCCGGTGCGTACGCCAGATGGGTGATGCGAACCTCCAGAATCTGGATACCTGCGTTTTCTACTTTTTCCTGAAGTTCCTTACTCATAATGTCCGCAATTTCCTGACTGCTTCCTCTTAAGCTCTTTTCATCTGCACCTTCCGCAGCATCATAGGGATACTTGCGGGCAGTATTTCGGATAATAGAATCGCATTGGATGGAGAGATAATTTTTGTAATTCTCCACATTGATCACTGCTTTTGTAGGGTTTACCACCTTCCAGATCACCACTGCGCCGATCTCCACAGGATTGCCAAGCTCGTCATTAACCTTCTGTTTCTCATTGTTCAATGTCATGGTCTTTAAAGAAATCTTTCTCCGCGTATTTCCAATGTCCGTCTTACCAGTGACAACTATTTTAGTCACAGGGCTAATTGCCGTGACAAAAGGATTTACCCAGTAAAAACCTTCTGTTTTCAGTGTTCCGTAATAATTTCCGAAAAGTGCCAGTACAAGTGCTTCCTTAGGATTGAGCACTTTCAGCCCGCACATCAGAACAGTTCCGGCCAGAATGGCAAGGAGACCGACTGCCAGAAGGCAGCCGCCCAGCACATCCGAGCTGCCGGCATCCAGACATATAGCCCCATAAATGAATCCTGCTGTTCCTGCCAGAAGAATCAAAATCCCCAGCGCCAGCATCGCAAATCCGGATTTTGCATGAAGTATTTTTTCTTCCTGAATCTTGTTCCCATTTCCCATTCTTATACCCTCCTTGTTTTAAAAGCCTGGAAAACTTTTAGCCGCACACACAAAATGACCTGCTTCTGTTTTGAATAAATTTGATATCATTTTGATATCATTAATATATCTCTTTCCCATTCATCTGTCAACCCTTATTTAAAAATGCGGTATCCATAGAAAAAGCGGAAAAACCTGACTGGCCAGCTGTAAAATATCTGGCTCTCAGCCTCGGTTTTTCCGCTGTAATCTATCTGATTTTCATACACATTTCCAGGAATCAGCAGCTACTCATACCTGACTATTTCTTTTTTCAGTCTTTTCATGATTCTTTTCTCCAGCCTGGAAATGTAAGACTGAGAAATCCCCAGAAGATCTGCTACTTCTTTCTGCGTCTTTTCTTTTCCGTCCGGCATGTTAATGCCAAAACGCAGACGCACAATTGTCTGCTCTCTCTTGGAAAGCTTCCCAATAGCCTTCCCCAAAAGTTTTCGCTCCACCTCACTCTCAATATCCCGGTAAATCACATCCTCATCTGTTCCCAGAATATCGGACAGCAGCAGCTCGTTTCCGTCCCAGTCTACGTTTAAGGGTTCATCAATGGACACTTCCAGCCTGGTCTTGCTGTTTCTTCTAAGATACATCAGTATCTCATTTTCTATACACCGGGAGGCATAAGTGGCAAGCTTGATCTTTTTCACCGGATTAAAGGTATTGATAGCCTTGATAAGACCGATGGTTCCTATGGAGATTAAATCTTCTACCCCCACCCCCGTATTGTCAAATTTCTTTGCGATATAAACCACCAGCCTGAGATTGTGCTCGATCAGGCAGGCTTTTGCCTCCTGGCTGCTGTCATTCAGCATCTCCTCCAGTTTTTCGGATTCCTCTTCGGGGCTAAGGGGCGCCGGCAGCACCTCTGCGCCGCCGATATAATGAAGTTCATTGCCTCTGGGAAATAAAATTCCTGTAAAACCGGAAAACGGAAAATCCTTTTTTACACACATATCCATATTCATAAAGCTCCTCTCCTACTGTCCGCTATCTCCGGACTGATTATTATCTGAAAGTTTCCGCAAGGAGACAGGGGAGTCTGCGAAAGTCCGATGACCGGATGTTTCACCTGCCCCTTTTTTTCTCCCGATGATATGGTCATACCGTCTGCAGTCACTACCAGCAGAAGCCCGTTTTCACAGCCCACACTGCTGTATGGCACCAGTCTGGGTTTTAGAGAAACAGCCAGCCGCTGCCATACTTCCCACTTCCGTTCTTCTGCCCGACCGAAAAATCCTTTCAGGACTTCCTGCTCTTCCTTTTTCAGAAGCCTGAAAAACGTCTGCATCTCCATGACACAGACCGGCTTTCCTGTAAGCGGGTCTCTCAGACGGTTTCCCGTATCATACAGTCCCTTTACTTTCATGCTTTTCCCGTTCAGCCAAATAACAGCTTCACAGAATGTCTCATCTTTTCCTTTTAAGTATTTACAGAGTCTTATGCCTATGTGAATTGCCCAATAAGCGGTAAATGTGATTGTAAAAAACTGAAGAATTCCCTTTCTCTTTCCCATGGGGACGGCGCTCAAGATCCCTCCCAGCAGGAAGGAAGCTCCATAAAAAACACAGATCCCCCGCACCATCTTCCCCGGAGATTTTATCCTGCATGCAGCTTTTACCATAAAAACCGCAAGCGCCAGATGAAGAATCTTTTTCCCTGCTGTGAAATTTCCTGGGTGAAACACTGTAAGGACACATGCGCCCAGAGCCCCCGCCGCTGCAGCCAAAAGGTTCCTTAAGGGGCTGGCAGATCCCCCAAGTGCCTGATTGGTCAGGGTAAGCAGCAGAAAATCCACCAGCAGGTTTACTACGAAAAACACATCTATGTAGAATTCGTAGTACACAAAACACCCCCTAATACCTGTCAATGACTCTCTTACTTATCTGGAATAAGCAATGTTCATTATAGGTGTTAGGGGGTGCTGATTTTGTCAAAACAGCTTGGAGAAACCCAAAATCTTTTCGACAGTGTGATTCGCTTTTTTCCCGGTTATGTTACCTTTTTTATGTCAATTTTTTCCTTCCTCTTCTCCTGCCTGGATCTGATGGATTTCCTCCAGGATCTTCCTTAATCGGCCTGCTTCCACCTGGCCGGGCGCAGACGCATTCACTCCTGCACCGAAGGTGACGCAGGAACCTGTGATTTCACCGCACAGGCGGCTTAAAACTCCGGTCTTTCCCATGGACATGGTAATCAAAGGGTGCCTGCTTTCCCGGGAAAAAGCAGCTGTAGCCTCAAGCAGGCGGCACATATCTGAGAGATTTTCCGGCATCACGGCCATCTTCAGAATATCTGCACCTGACTCCTCCATATTTTTCATTCTGCTGAAAATTTCTTCCCTTGAAGGTGTTCTGTCAAAATGATGGTTGGATGCCACTACCTTTGTTCCTGCCTGATGCAGCTCTTCTATCAGGCTTTTTGCAAGCTCCCCGCAGGAAAAAACTTCCACGTCGATCAGATCGGCATATCCTGTTTTTGCGGCAGCTTTTAAAAGCTTTACATAATCCCCGGTCCCTATTTCCCGGCTGCCTCCTTCTGCTGCTGTACGGAAGGTGAAGAGAAGGGGAATTTCCCCTAAAATGTCGCTTATTGTTTTCAACATCTCCCATTTTTTCTCTTCCCCCGTCTTTTCCTCCCAGCAGTCGATTCTCCATTCCACAAGATCGGGGTTTAATTTTATAATCTCATCTGTCTCTTTTTTAATTTCTTCTCCAGTTTTTCCGGTGACGGGAATACAGATTTTGGGCATTCCCTCTCCGATGACTATATTTTTTATTTTTACTGTCTGCATTATGATTCCTCTTTATCTTAAATGATTTCTGTTTTCTTCTTTTCCCCTGTCCGGGACACTTTCATACTTGACACTATGAAAGTTTCATTTTAAACTTTTATCAATAAATACTTTACTTCAGGAGGTTCCGCCATGATACCAATCACAGGAAAAACAAGGATCGCCGGACTTTTAGGCAGTCCGGTATCCCACAGTATTTCACCTCTTATGCATAATTACAGTTTCCAGTCTCTCGGGATTGACTGTGCCTATCTCTGCTTTGATGTAAAAGAAGAGAATTTAAAAGAGGCTGTCCAGGGTCTTCTCGCCCTGAATGTACTGGGCTTTAATCTGACCATGCCCAACAAAAATAAAATCCTGGAATATCTGGATGACCTGTCTCCTGCCGCCAAATTCATCGGCGCGGTAAATACCGTGGAGAACCGAAACGGCAGGCTGATCGGTCATAACACCGATGGTGTCGGATTCATGCGCTCTGTAAGGGAGGAAGGCATTTCTGCAGCAGGAAAGACCATAACCCTCATGGGCATTGGCGGCGCCGCCACCGCCATCTGCGCCCAGGCAGCCCTGGACGGTGTAAAAAATATCCATGTCTTTGCCCGCGCTTCCAGCAGACATCTTGCCAGAATTCAAAACCTTGCCGCTGTCCTTGAAGCATCCACATCCTGTCATGTATCCCTGCATGATAACGAAAATCGGACGGATCTGAAACAGTGTCTCTCTGAAAGTGTACTCTTTGTCAACGCCACTTCCGTGGGAATGGCGCCCGACACAGAAGCCTGTATCCTGCCGGATATTTCCTGGCTGCCTTCAGGCACAGCTGTGGCTGATATCATCTATAATCCCTGGGAGACCCGGCTTCTGCAAAAAGCACGTGCAGCCGGTCTGAAAGCTTTCAATGGTTACTCCATGCTGCTTTATCAGGGCGCGGAGGCTTTCCGCATCTGGACCGGACAGGAAATGCCGGTGGAGGAGGTGCGGAAATATCTGCAGGAGCAGTGATTTCCAGTACATCCCTCCATTTTCCCTATTTCCTGGCACAGTTGGAAGCATCGCCTCTTAAAATATCAATGCCGTGCTCCAGCTGAGGGAGGATGTACTCCAGACATTCTCTCACAGCCTTGGGGCTTCCCGGCAGGTTTACGATTAATGTCTTTTTCCGGATTCCCGCCGCCTGGCGGCTTAACATGGCGCGCCCGGTAAACTGCATGCTGTATGCCCGCATTGCTTCTGGGATTCCCGGCACACGCCGCTCACAGATATCCTCTGTTGCTTCCGGCGTGCAGTCTCGCGGTGAAAATCCTGTCCCTCCGGTTGTCACGATCAGTTCTGCCCTGTCTTCATCGGCAATCTGTGCCATAGAATGTCCAAGCTGCTCTCTGTCATCCGGCAGAAGGATCTCCTCTGTCACCTCATATCCTGCCTTCTGGAGTAGCTCTTTTGCGGCAGGTCCGCTCAGATCCTCTCTTTCTCCTCTGTATCCGCTGTCACTTGCGGTTATGATTGCTGCTCTTCTCATAGTTTTCCTCCTCTCAGTTTTCTTCCCAGCGAAAGATTCCGCTTTTTCCTCCTGTTTTTTCCACCAAGTGGACATCTGAAATCCGCATTCTTTTATCAATCGCCTTACACATATCGTATATAGTCAGAAGAGCCGTCTGTACTCCCGTGAGCGCCTCCATTTCCGCTCCTGTCTTCCCTTCTGTCTTTACACGGCAAAAAGCTGTAATTTTTTTCTCCTGCTCACTGATCTCAAATTCTACGGAGCACTTTTGTATCAGCAGATTGTGGCACATGGGAATCAGGGAAGAGGTCTGCTTTGCCCCCATGATCCCTGCAATCTGTGCCACCGCCAGCACATCTCCCTTTTTCACTGTATGGCTCCGCACAGCATCCATCACTGCCTGGTTCACATAGATACTTCCCTTTGCCAGGGCAGTCCTGACGGTTATCGCTTTTTGGGATACATCCACCATTACGGCATTCCCTTTCTCATCAAAATGTGTCATCTTTCTTTCTTCCATGGACAACCTCTCCCTTCCATTTTCAGCATACACGGTTTCATTCATATGCCAAAAAGGCTGCCGCATAAGCACAGACCCTGGTAGATTTTCCCAGCCGTCTGTCCCCTGCGGCAGCCTCTCATTTTATTTTTCTGTTTCTTATCTTCTGTTTTTCAGGAAATCCGGAATCTGGATATCTGCTTTCGGTACATTACTTGTAAAGCTCTGCTGCGGCTGTGTCAGTGTAGGCTGAGTAAACTTAGGCATTGTATATCCGGAAGGTCTGGCTGCTGTCTTCTGAGCCTTCTCTTCTTTTACCGGCTTGCCAGTCTTTTTATCTCTTGCAACACTGGGCTTTCTTGTAGTCTCGTCGTCAAGACCTGTAGCGATGACTGTGATTCTTACATAATCAGCTTCTTTGTCATCATAAAGGGCACCGAAGATAATATTGGTGTCTTCGCCTGTCAGGTTCTGTACATAACTTGCCGCATCATTTGCATCCATAAGAGAAATATCACCGGAAATATTAACAATAACATGAGATGCGCCTTCAATGGTAGTTTCAAGCAGCGGGCTTGAAACTGCCTGCTGTACAGCTTCCATTGCCTTGTCGTCGCCTTTTCCTTCACCGATACCGATGTGTGCAACGCCTTTGTCTGTCATAACGGTCTGTACATCTGCAAAGTCAAGGTTGATCAGTGCAGGCAGATTGATCAGGTCAGTGATGCCCTGTACAGCCTGCTGCAGAACCTCATCCGCTTTCTTTAACGCATCCGGCATAGTTGTACGGCGGTCTACAATCTCCAGAAGACGGTCGTTTGGAATAATGATCAGGGTATCTACATTTTCTTTCAGCTTCTCAATTCCGGTAAGAGCATTGCTCATACGTGTCTTTGCCTCAAAGCGGAAAGGTTTTGTTACTACACCGACAGTCAGGATTCCCATTTCCTTGGCAACACCTGCCACAATGGGAGCCGCTCCTGTACCGGTTCCTCCGCCCATACCACAGGTTACAAACACCATATCCGCACCCTGGATCGCCTGTTTGATTTCCTCAATACTCTCTTCAGCGGCTTTCTCACCAACCTCCGGCTTTGCTCCTGCACCCAGTCCTTTGGTCAGTTTCTCACCAATCTGAATAATGGTGGGCGCCTTACATAAAGTAAGTGCCTGTTTATCTGTATTTACTCCGATGAATTCCACTCCTGCAATTGCTTCATCCACCATTCTGTTTACTGCATTATTTCCAGCTCCGCCGACTCCCACAACAATAATCTTTGCAGATGATTCAGCTTCGTTTGACATAATCTCTAACACGGTATTTCCTCCTTTAGCTCCTTGTATCGTTTCAAATGCACTTCTGCTTTCCGTTTTTTTAGGCTGAAAGTACAGCACACAAGCTTTTAATTCCTGCGGATTTTCTGTTCCTATGTATATTTATTCTAGTATCTGTATGCATGTACATATAGATATATAATATATTCTTTTTTTAAATTAATCAACCGGTAAATCGATTTTTTTCATAAATTTTTCTTAAACTTCGCTCTGTATCTGCGTCTGCTCACCTTTCCGATGCATCAGAACCATCGGTATATTCCAGTCCTGATGTCTCTTCATACCCGCTGTCCTGAGACTCTGTACTGCCATTATCATAACTTTCATCGCTGCTTCCGCTTTCCTCATAACTTCCGGAATCTTCCTGATAATAGTCATTGATATCCATTCCGTCTGCATTTCCTGTTTGATCTCCAGTCTCATCCTGGGCAGTATCCTCTCCGGTATCTACGCTGTCAGATCCCTGCTGTGTCTCTTGACTGTTCTCTGAAGCATCCCCTGATTCTCCCGTATCCTGATCAAATACAACATTTGTGCTGTCCTCACTGACATTTTCCATGTGAAGAATCCCCTTCATTCCGGAAAGCTGAGGCAGGATCCCTTCCAGGCGGTTCATCTTCTCCTCCATATTCTCATCATCGCCCATGCGCACCTCGATATCTCCATAGTAGAGCACCAGCTGGTTCAGGTTTCCGAACTCCAGCCTGTCCGGTTTCTGACTGGTCTTCTCCAGCATCTTTCCCACACTTAAAATGGTATTTAATTTCCTTGTATTGACCCCGTTTAATTTTTCCTGCTCCTGAACATCCTGGATTTCCAGCCCGTCTACTCTCGGAACATCTTCTACAGGAGTATCTGTAATGATCTGTACAATCCCCTGGCGGTCAAAGTTCACATACTGTCCCTGATATTCCACATATCCGATCAGCTGTTTCTCCTTCACTTTCAGCACAAGGGTATTTCTGCCCTGACGGCTGACCTTCACCTGATCGATCATGTTGGCTTCTTTTGTTTTTTCTTCTGTTCTGATATAACCTGCCAGAATAGAATTTCCTGATAAAACAGTACTGTCCTCCAGGATCATGCTCCTGATCTCGTCATCTGTGTAAAATTTATTTCCTTGGACTTTCACGGCAGTGACTCTGAATCCCAGCACAAAAAACAGCACTGCTGCTGCCAGGATGCCGATAACGGATAACACCAGGATTGCCCGCTTTTTCTTTCTGCTCATCTGATTCCCCTTTAATCTTTTCTGATGCACGCTCCCAGCAGGGACAGATCCCTGCATATATCTTCATATCCCCGCTCTATAAAATGTCTGTTCTCCACACAGGTTTCTCCTTTTGCGGCAAGCCCTGCCACCACTAGCGCAGCGCCTCCCCGAAGCTCCCTGGCACAGACCTTGGCCCCCTCAAGCATTCCGCCCCGGATCCATGCCGTACTGCGGCATACGGAAATATCCGCTCCCATCTTTCTGAGCTCGGGAACCACCTTAAACCGGTCCTCAAAAATAGTCTCCTCGATCCGGCTTTCCCCTTTAACAGTAGACAGCACTGCCAGAAGTACCGACTGCAGGTCCGTTGGAAATCCGGGATATACCTGCGTGCGCAGCCCTCTTACCGGGTATTTTACCCCACAGCTGCATAAAGACAGTTTACCACTGTTGAAGGTATATTGTCCACCCATTTTCTTATAGACATGAAGGAGTGCTCCCATTTCACTGACCGGGGCTTTTCTCAGGACACCTCTGCCTCTTGTAACAGCGCTGGCGCACACATAAGTCCCTGCTGCGATCCGGTCCGGAGGAATCTCCATCACTATATCATGAAGTTCTGCCGCCCCCTCTATTTCCAGACAGTCTGTGCCGATCCCCTGTATTCTTCCCCCTGCCATATTTAAAAATCTGCAGAGCCACAGCACCTCCGGCTCCCTGGAACAGCCGCGGATAACAGTCTTTCCCGGCGCACAGACTGCACCAAGGACTGCATTCTGAGTGGCCCCTACGCTGGGTTTTGGAAAACAGATCGCTCCTCCCGCAAATTTCTCTGCTTTTGCACAAAGCATGCCGTCTTCCTCATAAAACCGCACTCCCAGCTGCTTAAGTGCCATAAGATGAAGATCCACCGGTCTCTCCCCGATCACGCATCCTCCGGGATAAGGCAGCACTGCTTCGCCGAACCGCCCCAGCAGGCTTCCCAAAAGTACGATGGAAGAACGCATCTTTTCTCCCAGTTCCCTTTTTACATCCACACGGTGGATCTGTCCTGTATCTAAAATCAGTGTATCCTGCTCCCACCTGGTCCTGGCTCCCAGACTTTTCAGCACTTCTTCCATGGCAAATACATCGGAAATCCTGGGACATCCCAAAAGCACAGTCACCCCTTTATTTAAAACAGCGGCCGCCATCAAAGGCAACGCCGCGTTTTTAGAACCCTGTACTGCTATTTCTCCATCCAAAGGAATCCCGCCTGTAATCCTGATTTCATCCACGCTCTACACTCCTCTTGTTCTCAGATAAAAAAACACATACTATATTCTATTCACCGCCACCCTTTTCGTGAAATCCCCGGCTTACGGACAAAGCAATTCCCATCTCTCCCAGAAGAAACAACACGGAAGTCCCTCCATAACTGACAAACGGAAGTGTGATCCCTGTATTAGGAATGGTATTGGTCACCACTGCAATGTTTAAGATAACCTGCATTGCCATATGTCCCATAATCCCTGCCGCGATCAGCGCTCCGCACAGATCCGGAGCATGTGTGGCGATCACCATAAGACGCCAGATCAGAAGCCCGAAAAGAAAAATGAGAAGACATGCGCCCACCAGCCCGGTTTCCTCACAGATAATGGAAAATATCATATCGTTTTGCGCCTCTGGCACAAACCCCAGCTTTTGAAGACTGCTTCCCAGTCCCCTGCCGAAAATTCCCCCGCTCCCTATGGCATACAGCCCCTGGATGGTCTGAAACCCCTTCTCATAAGCTTCCGGATTTCTCCAGATAGCAAGACGTTCCAGCCGGTAGCTTGCCATGCCCAGAAAGATTCCGATAAAAACTATACCGCCTGCACCGATTCCAACAAAAGGAAGATATCTGGGATTGGAGACAAAGATCAGGATTACCCCGATTCCCAGAATAATAACTGCCGTACTTAAATTATTGGTTCCCACCAGTCCAACGATAGGAAGCAGCAGCGCCATGGTTCCTGCCATATGCCAGATACTTTCCCGTTTTTCCTTTCTCCTGGAGATCACATACGCCAGAAGAAGGATCACCGCCACTTTGGCAAATTCGGAAGGCTGAAAAGACAAAGGACCGATGGAAAGCCATCGTTTTGAACCGTTATACTCATCCCCGAATAAAAGGACAGCAAGAGACAGCAGCATAGAACTTAAATAAAAAAAAGGGGCAAACTTTATCAGAATGTGATAATCCATACAAGACACCACATACATACCCATAAGACCAAGAGAAGTGGCAAAAAGCTGTTTCTTAAAATAATAGGCAGGGTCATGAAATTTCACCCTGCCGTTATATGCACTGGTACTGTATAAAAATACCAGACCGCAAACTAAAAGAAGCATCACCAGGACAAATAAGACTCCGTCTGCCTTTCCTTCTCTTCCCTGCCGGTCACTGCTTTTCACAGGCATTCCGTCCTTTTCCCTATGACTCCTTTTAATATATGATTTTCTTTTTTTTCTTAGAACAGCTTTCTTACGTATTCCTTAAACATATCGCCCCGCTGCTCATAATTATCAAACTGTCCCCAGCTTGCGCATGCCGGAGATAACAGCACTGCCTCTCCCGGTTCTGCCTCTTTAGCACAGATCTTCACTGCTTCCTCCAGACTGTCAGCCAGGACTGTATCCATAAATCCGCAGGCATGTGCCGCTTCCTGAATCTTTTCTCTCGTCTGCCCGATCAGCACCAGTTTCTTCACCTTGCCGTCAAAGGAACGAATCCATTCCTCATAGGAAGAACCCTTATCGTATCCTCCGCCGATGAGATAAGTGGGGCGGTTCATTGCCTGTATTCCCTTAATTGCCGCATCCGGATTCGTCCCTTTAGAATCATTATACCAGGCAACACCTCTGATCTCCTCTACAAACTCAATCCTGTGAGCTACTGCACGAAACTCTTTTAATACTTTTCTTATGGTTTCCACAGGCACACCGGCACAGTAGGCCATAGCGGCGGCAGCCATGGCGTTCTCATGATTATGCTGTCCCAGGATTCTCATCTCTCCGGTCTTCACCACAGGGATTTCCTCTGTCTCTGTTCTCAGAGTAATCATATCTCCGTCCAGATAAATTCCCCTCTCCAGTTTTTGTCTGCTGGAAAAGTAAACAACAGACGCAGGGCATGTCTCCCCGAACTTTCTCAGCACTTGATCTTCATAATTTAAAATGCAGAAATCTTCTTTAGTCTGATTTGCAGCGATCTGTTCTTTTACACGGATATATTCTTCCATGGTATGATGGCGGTTTAAATGATCCTCTGTAATATTTAAAATAGCAGAAACCTTGGGCGCAAAGGTCTTTGCGGTCTCAAGCTGAAAGCTGCTGATCTCTGCCACAGTGAAACTGTCTTCTGTCATGGAAAGCGCCGCTCCTGTATAGGCATTTCCAATATTTCCCACTACAAACACAGAGTCTGCGTAAGCTTTCATGATTTCTCCCAAAAGCGCTGTGGTAGTTGTCTTTCCGTTCGTTCCGGTGATCGCAAGGACTGTTCCCTTTCCGATCTGCCAGGCAAGCTCTACCTCGCCCCAGACGGGAACTCCCCCTTTTTCTATCCGCTGTACCGGTTCAATATCAAGGGGCACGCCAGGACTCATCACCGCAAGATCCAGACTGTCGATTACTTCCTGGGGAAGATCTCCGAGCATGATCCTGCAGCCGGATGCCTCCTGCAGCTTTCTTCTGATATCCTCTTCTTTCAAGGCAGCATTTCCGTCATAGAGGATCACCTCTGCCCCCACTGCATCAAGAAGCTTTGCCGCACCAATGCCGCTGATGCCGCTTCCGAAAACCAGTACGCGTTTTCCTCTCAGTTCCTGTTTCTGTAAACTCATAACTTTCTCCTCCAAACCTTATACTCCCATCAGGGAAATCAGGCATAAAATAGCGGTAATAACAGAAAATACTGTCACGATCCTTGTCTCTGACCAGCCGCACAGCTCAAAGTGATGATGAATAGGCGCCATCTTAAAAAATCTTTTCCCGTGAGTCGCTTTAAAGTAAGTCACCTGGATCATAACAGAAAGCACTTCCACTACATACACCAGGCCTACGATAATGATGAACAGAGGCATCTGGAGCATGTAAGCTGTACCTGCCACAAATCCTCCCAGCGCAAGAGAGCCTGTATCTCCCATGAATATTTTCGCAGGATAAACATTAAAGAGCAGAAATCCCATCAGGGCACCTACCACTGCGCAGGTGATAGGCTCAATACCGCTCTTTGTCCCAATAGCCACCACCGAGAAAAAGGTAGCAACCATAATAGTCACGGAAGAAGCAAGGCCGTCCAGCCCGTCTGTAAAGTTTACTCCGTTTACTGTGCCGATCACTGCAACAAATAAAATGGGTATCGCAAAGATTCCAAAATCCAGCTCATGTCCCGGAAGAAAAGGTATCTTCATGGTCAGGGACACGTCCGTAAATTTCACAAGATAAAAAGCAAACACTGCTGTCACGACGATCTGACATGCCATTTTCTGTCCCGGCATCAGTCCGTCGGAACGCCTGAGAACAACTTTTAAATAATCATCCAGAAATCCGATAATACCAAACCCCAGGGTCAGAAACAGGATCGGGATAATCTTGGGATAATCTTTTACATAGATCAGGGAGGTCACAACTGTAGACAGCAGGAAAATAATTCCGCCCATAGTCGGCGTCCCTGCTTTTTTCAGATGAGACTGCACCCCTTCTGCTCTCTCTGTCTGTCCCATTTTCAGCTTTTTCAGATAAGGGATCACAATGGGTCCCAGGACCACACTGATCACAAATGCAACGATTACTGGTACAACCATTTTAAAATCTGCCATAGTACACCTCATTTAATATGTATTTTCCTTTTCCGGCAGAGCTTTTCTTCCCTGCCGGACACTTTCTATAGTATAATGCTTTTTCCCTGAATTATCAACCTTCAATCCCCATATAAGGCAGAACATTCTCAAAGATGTCGCGGATCACCGGTGCCGCAATAGTCCCTCCGTAATAGATTCCCTGAGGGTCCCAGATTACACAGATTCCCAGGACCTGGGGATCTTCCGCAGGTGTAAAGCCCAGAAAAGAGGAAATATAGCGGTTAGCACTTCTTGGCAGAGTCTGAGAAGTAGCTGTTTTCCCTCCTATGGTCCTGCCTTCAATAGCTGCATTCTTTCCCGAACCTTCCGATACCACCTTTTCCAGGATATAGCGGACCTGCCGGGAGACCTCTTCTGATACGATCCCTGTCTCTTCAGGATATTCCATAGTTTCCACCAGATTCCCTTCCTCATCTGTCACTTTTACACCAAAATGGGGTGTTACTCTGGTTCCGCCATTGATGATAGAACTGACAGTTGTCGCAAGCTGAACAGGCGTAATCTGAAAAGACTGACCGAACGATATGGTGGCAAGCTCTACTTCCCCAATCTTCTCCTTATCGTGCATAATCGTTCCAGCTTCTCCCGGAAGGTCAATTCCGGTCTTTTTCATCAGCCCCAGCTGTTTAAAATATTTATAATAATTATCCACTCCCAGACGCAGCCCTACCTCAATAAACACAGGGTTGCAGGAATTCATGGCTCCCTGGACAAAGTTTTCCGCTCCATGCCCGGTGCGCTTGTGGCAGTGGATCCGTCTGTCCTCTACAATTTTATATCCGGGACAAAAAAAAGAATCATCCAGATGCACCACCCCCTGGGAAAGACCGGCTGTCATAGTGATAATCTTAAAAGTAGATCCCGGCTCATAAGTATCATTGATCGTCCTGTTCCTCCACATCTGATTGCATGCATCCTGAAATTCCTGATCTGTCATGGCGGAAGTATCCGCATCTGTATTTAATGTAAAAGGATCATTCAGATTGAACTCCGGCACATTGGCATTCGCATAAATCTCTCCATTCTGAGGATTCATCAGGAGAATGGACACTGCCTCTGCCCCTTTCTCCTCCATAACCTTTTCTGCCGCCTGCTGAGCATACATCTGGATATTTTTGTCCAGGCTGATGTGGAGGTCATATCCCGGCACCGGCTCCACTCTGCTCTCCCCCAGCTCTGAAATCTCCACTCCCCGGGCATCTGTGGTAGTCAGGATTTTTCCGTCAATGCCCCTGAGGATATCCTCATACATTATTTCCAAGCCCACAATCCCCTGATTGTCACCTCCGGTAAAGCCCAGTACTTTGGAAGCAAGCTCATCATAAGGATAATCTCTCTTAAAATCTTCATCTACTTTCACCCCGTCCAGATGATAGCTCCGGATTTTATCTCCTACGCTTTTTTCCACATTGGTTTTTACTCTTTCAATAGCAGAGACTGTCTCTACCCGTTTTTTTGCTGTCTCTTCTGAGATGCCCAGTTCCTTTACCAGCATGGCGGCCACTTTTTCCGGTTCCTTGATCTGGCTGTGGATCACAGAAATGGTACACACGGCTTTATTATCCGCCAGCACTTCTCCTTTTGCATCCAGGATCCTTCCTCTTGCCGCCTTGATATCACGCTCTCTCTCATGGAGCTCCTCTGCCTTCTGGGCATAATAATCAGACCGGATAACCATCAGATATACCATGCGGCCCATCAGCCCTGCCAGCATACAGACACAAGCGGCAAATACAATGACTGTCTTTTTTTTATGGTAGGTCCTGTTCTTTCTCATTCTTCACGCCCCTGATGCCTATCCATACAGTCTATGCAAAAAAACAGCGATGTATGCTCTTTTCGAATATACACCGCTGTTCTCTCATGACAGTCTCTGTTTTATTCTTCAGTTTTCTTCTGTGCTTTCCTCTGTTGCAGTGTCATAACCTGCATCCGAACTCTCGTCCGTCCCCGAATCCTGCCAGTCTCCGCTGTCGGATTCCCCGTCATTCTCCTGATAGTTTCCTTCTGCGGAGCTGTTCTCATAGGAATCGCCCTGATAGCTTCCGTCTTCCCCGTAAAGATCCTCTCCATAATCAGAAGTTTCTCCTGTATCTTCCTCATACCCTGCATCTTCATTGGAAATCCCATCGCTGTACTGGTCATTTAAATCTTCCTCATCCGTAATCTCCTCTTGGCTGTCTTCCAGATTTCTTCCCCTCGGATTAGAAACTCCATCTGTCTCAATATCTGTAAACTTGGGAACACCGTAGAATCCTTCCCACAGCTCTGTTTCCCCGGCACCTTCTTCATCAGGATATATATTCATATAAGGAAGCACTTCAGAGAAAATTGCCTGAGCAATATACTGGGCATACTGACTGGAAGCCTGACTTTCTACGTTTGGAGTATCCACAACCACATAGATAACTACCTGAGGAGCATCCAGAGGAGCAAATCCTACATAGGAAACCAGGTAATTTTTCACATCGATTCCTTCTTCTTTATTATCTGCCGTCTCTTTCAGTTTTTCTGCCGTTCCGGTCTTTCCTCCCATGGAATATCCCTGTACTTTTGCGCTGCGGCTGGTTCCGCTTTCCACACTCATACCCATATACTCTCTGATTTCCGCGGATACATCAGGGGAGATCACTTCTTTAAGCACAGTAGGCGAAATACTCTTCACTACTTTGCCGTCTTCATCTGTGATTTCTTTTACCACATGAGGCTCATAATAAGTCCCCCCGTTAATAGCTGCAGAAATGGCAGCTACTTCCTGGATCATGGTAGCGGTAAATCCCTGTCCGAAACCAGAGGTCTCCAGTTCGATCTCTTTCATATCATCACCGAATAAAAGCCCGCTTCCCTCTCCGGGAAGATCGATCCCTGTCTGTGAACCAAAATTAAATTTCTTCTGGTAACTGAGAAACTCCTCCACTCCCATCTTCCTGGCAATTGCCATAGTACCGTCGTTGCAGGAGTTCTGGATTACCTCACCAAGGGTTTGCGTGCCGTGGGAATCAGGCCATATGGCACATTTTACATAATCCGTCCCAATCTGTTCTCCACCGTCGCAGACAAAATGATCTTCTGTTGTCACGGCTCCAGATTCCAGGGCAGACGCCACAGTCACCGGTTTAAAAACCGATCCCAGTTCAAAGCTGTCGGAAATACAGAAATTTCCCCACATATTAAAGTAAGCTTCTTTGGTATCCTCATCATTCATCTCCTGGATTACTTTATCTGAAAAAATTCCCGTCAGATTTCTCGGTTCATTCAGATCATAAGGATCAGAACTTGCCATGGCAAGAATTTCTCCGTTATTGGGATCCGCCACGATCACACCAATATTTTCTGCACCTCTGTCCTTCATTTCCAGGGATTTCTCTTTTTCCTTATTGCCTTCGTGAAGAATCTCTCTGTAATTTAAAGGTCCTTCTGTTAAAGCTTCATCAAAAGCTTCGATGTACTTTTCTGTAATCTCCTGTATGGTAGTATCCAGAGTAGTGGTAAGATTCTTTCCGTTTACAGGATCTATAATATTCTGATCCAGGGAAGAGTCCTCATTGAAGTAGCCGTATTTACGCCCTGTGGTACCGCTTAAAGTGCTGTTGTAATATCCTTCCAGTCCCCAGGAAGCCACATCATCATCGTCTGCAAATCCAATGACATCACAGGCAAGGCTGTTCAGCGGATAAATCCTTTTATAGTCCTCTTCAAAATAGATACCCTGAATACTTCTGCGTCTGGCAACTTCCGCTTCTCCCAGGGCATCTATCTCCTCCTCCGAATCAGGGATCTGAATGCTCTCCTCAAATGCCTTTTTATCCTCTAAAGAGATTTCCTTCTTCAAAGGCTGATACATGCTGGTACTTGTATCCGGATCGTCCAGCAGTGCTTCCATGGTCTCCCTGTCAATACCGAAGAATTCCTCCACTGCATCCAGGGTATTTTCCCTGTAGGGCTGATTTCCTGCATCATCTTTATAGTTCACAGAATTACAGTCCATGACCAGTGTATAGATTTTTTCACTGTAGGCCAGAACATTACCATTCCGGTCCGTGATGCTTCCCCGCTGAAAAGGAACTTCCGTATTCGTATACTGCTGCTGGGACTGGGACAATACGATCTTCTTATACTGCTCCCCTTCCTTTGCATTTATTACGGTAATTCCTATGATTAAACACAGTAAAGCCAGCAGAATCAAAAAAAAGATCCCCGCCAGCTTTATCCTCATCTTGTTCGTAAATTTTGTTCTTTGAAATATATTTTTTCTCAATCTTCCACCTGCTTAACTCTCTGGTACATCCTGATACTGTCTCACATAGCTGTTGTTACCCGGTGTATAATATCTGATCTGATCCTCTGTAACAAACTGCATCCCCAGTTCATTGATTGCCCGCCTTTTGATCTCCTCCAGGTCAACGCTGGCCGTCACCTTGCTGTAGTATGCCTCGTTATAGGATTTCAGGTCATTTAATTCCAGTTTTTTTGAGTTAACAGCACTCCTCTGTGCCGTAACCTGGGCATTCAGCTGCAGGTAATGCACACAGGCTGCTGTGGCAAGACTGCATACAACCGCAAGGAAGAAAATATATCCTCTTCCCAGGCTGGTGCTCTTTGCCCTGTTCTTTTGTGCTGTACTGCTTACTTTTCTTCTGGGCGTTTCCTGCCTCTCTTCTATCTTCCGTGCGGCATTGCCGTCTTCATAGGATGCCGTATATCTCTGCACTCTTCTGTTCTGATTTCTTCTCTCATTTTTTGCACCGGCCATGAAACTACTCCTTCTCAGGTCCGCTGATCAACTATTTGCTTCTTTCAAACACACGCAGCTTTGCACTTTTTGAACGGCTGTTGTACTGAAGCTCCTCTTCACTTGGAAGAACAGGTTTTCTGGTGATAACTCTTCCTTTCGATTTCTTTCCGCATACGCATAAGGGAAATTCCGGCGGACAGGTGCATGGATTTTCATTCTTTCTGAAAATATTTTTTACAATTCTGTCCTCCAGCGAATGGAAGGTGATGATACAGATTCTTCCTTCGTCGTTGAGCATGTCAATCATGTCATCAAGAGAATTTCTGAGGACATCCAGCTCCTGATTCAATTCAATACGGATTGCCTGAAAGGTTCTTTTCGCCGGGTGCCCCCCTGTTGCCCTGATTTTCATGGGAATCGCGTGCTTTATGATTTCTGCCAGCTCTCCTGTTGTCTCGATGCACTTTTCCTGTCTTGCAAGGCAGATATGCTTTGCAATGTTTTTCGCAAATTTATCTTCACCATAGTCTCTGATGACACGGTACAGTTCACTTTCACTGTAATGATTTACAATGTCTTTTGCTGTGCGTGGATTTCTCTGGTCCATACGCATGTCAAGAGGGACATCTTCCCTGTAAGTAAAACCTCTTTCGCTGTTGTCCAGCTGATAGGAAGATACCCCCAAATCTAAAACAATCCCGTCTACTGACGTGATCCCAATCTTCTGTAATTCCTTTTTCATGTTGCAATAGTTGCTGCGGATGATGGTCACATTCTCTTTAAAGTCCTGCAGCCGTTCCCCCGCAGCTTTTATCGCAGCTTCGTCCTGGTCTATACCTATTAATCTCCCCTTGGCAGATAAGCGCTGACATACCGCAAAGGCATGTCCGCCTCCTCCTAGTGTTCCATCCACATAAGTCCCGTCAGGCTTTACCCTTAAGTTCCCGACGGTTTCTTCCAATAATACGGATTGGTGCTTAAATTCCATGTCTTTCTCCTCGTAATTCAGATGACAATTCCCATTTTCTGCATACCTTCTGCAATGGCATCCATGTCCTCATAATTACTGTTCTCAATCCATTTTTCCTTACTCCAGACTTCAATTCTTGTAAGGTTTCCAGTGAAAACAACATCCTTTGCCAGACCGGCAAATTCTCTCAGCGTTCCCGGCACAAGAATTCTCCCCTGCTTGTCCAGTTCACACTGGGTCGCACTGGCTACAAAGAAACGTAAGAAGGCTCTTGCGTTTTTGTCATTAAGCGGTAATGCTTTCAGCTTTTCTTCAAAAGCTTTCCATTCACTGTTCGGGTAGATAGAAAGACAGCCGTCAAGACCTTTGGTGATAACAAAATCATCCCCCAGTTCCTCACGAAACTTAGAAGGGATAATCAGCCTCCCCTTTGCATCGATTGTATGACTGTATTCGCCCATGAACATATGAATGTCACCCTCTTTCGGAAGGATACGAATCTCCCCTTCGTCTCCTTAAGTGACTCCTGGCAGATGCTTCTGCCACTAGCTCCCCATTTGTCACCACTTTCCTCCACTCTCTACCACTTATATGGACATTCTATACCATGAGCGTTAAAAATTCAAGGGGAACATACGTTTTTTCCTATAAAGTAAAGAAGGAACTCTCTGGAAAAATAATTTCCAGAAAATCCCTTCTCCCCTTGTCTGTCTTTTTTCAGCTGTTGAATTTTTTCACATCCGTTCCCTGCTCCATATACATCTCGATCAGGTCATCCAGCTGTCTGCTGATATACAGGATCTCCAGCATTCCTCTTTCGTCTTTTATGGCTGTGTTTAAGCTCTCTCTTGTATTTTCGATTTCTCTTTTCAGTTCTCTCTGTGTCATTTACACACTCCTATGTTCTTTGTATAGAGAAAAGCCACTGCTTTACTAGCCTTTAACTGTCCCCTTATTTTTATACATTGAAACGGAACAAAATCACATCGCCGTCCTGCACCACATATTCCTTGCCTTCCATGCGCACCAGCCCCTTCTCTCTGGCGCCTGCATAAGAGCCGCAGTCTAAAAGATCCTGGTAATTGACCACCTCTGCCTTGATAAATCCTCTTTCGAAATCTGTGTGGATCTTTCCCGCTGCCTGAGGTGCCTTGGTACCTACTTTGATGGTCCATGCCCTGGTCTCATCTTCTCCGGCTGTCAGAAAGCTTAAGAGTCCTAAAATACGGTAGCTTGCCACGATCAGTTTTTCCAGACCGGACTGTTTGATTCCCAGATCTTCCAGGAACTCTTTTTTCTCATCTTCTTCCAGTTCAGAAATTTCCTGTTCAATTTCTGCACAAAGAGCAAATACTTCGCTTTTTGTCTGCGCTGCGTACTCCCTCACTCTTTGCACATGAGGATTGGACTGTGCGTCATCTGCCAGATCACCCTCAGACACATTTGCGGCATAGATCACCGGCTTATAGGTCAGCAGGTTATATCCCTTCATGTAAAGCTCCTGGTCTTCATCCTCCAGTTCCATGGAAGCTGCCGGCTTTCCGTCTTCCAGATGTTCCTTGATCTTTTTCAGGAATTCCAGTTCTTTTGCAGCTTCCTTATCCATTCTTGCCGTCTTGGTTGTCTTTGCAATCCTTCTTTCCAGGATTTCCAGGTCAGAGAAAATCAGCTCAAGATTAATAGTTTCAATGTCTCTTAAAGGGTCAATACTTCCGTCCACATGCACCACATTTTCATCTTCAAAGCATCTTACCACATGTACAATGGCATCTACCTCCCTGATATTGGCAAGGAACTGGTTCCCAAGTCCCTCCCCCTTGGAGGCTCCCTTTACCAGACCTGCGATATCCACAAACTCAATCACTGCGGGAGTTACCTTTTTGGAATGGTAAAAATCTCCCAGCAGTTTCAGTCTTTCATCCGGAACTGCCACGATCCCCACATTTGGATCAATGGTACAGAAGGGGTAATTGGCCGATTCTGCCCCTGCCTTTGTCAGAGAATTAAACAATGTACTTTTGCCTACATTCGGCAGTCCCACAATTCCTAATTTCATAATCTGTAAATCCTCTCTTTCCTGTATCTTAAGCCTTGTCCCCGGAGAAGATCATCAGCAGCCTCCCCTTACGGAAGGATACTTCGGCCTCCTCACCTGCCAGCTCATTGCTGACAGCAATGCCGTCATCGTTGCTCAGGGTATAGTCTGTAAGAGGATACTTAAACCCTCTTAAGGTGATTCCTTCCACCTTATCTCCCATAGAGAAAAAAGAAACATATTTCCCCGGCAGTTCTTCTTTTTTAATCTTCCTGCCCTGATCCAGCACCGTCACAGCATTCTGCGGATCCAGAATCCACGCCTCCGCGCCATATTTCAGGGGAACCAGCAGGGACTGAAGATTTGCCATATAATGATCCAGCCTTCCTCCTGTCGCGCCCAGAAGGAAAATCCTGTTGCTTTTTAATTTCAGTGCCAGTTCCAGACCGATCCTGGTATCTGTGGCATCTTTTTCGGGCTGATATTTTTTCACAGGAATCTCTTTCCTGTTTTCATAGTACTCCAGCACATCTTTATCAATGCTGTCAAAGTCTCCCAGGATATACTGGGGAATAATCTGGTTTCTGTAGCAGAATTCCAGACCTTTATCAATTCCGATCACACAGTCCGGCCGGATCTTTTCAAGGATCTGCTTTACAAATTCCTCATCCATACATCCGCCGCACAGCAAAACTGTATCCATCTATTTCTCCATCATCTTTTTTAATACCAGGGCATTTTCTCTGATATTTCCGCTGAACACTGCGGAACCGGCGACAATAATATTCGCCCCGGCATCCAGCACTGTACTGATCGTCTCCCTGTTAATGCCTCCGTCCACCTCAATATCCAGGTTCAGTCCTCTTTTATCTGCCATTTCCCTTACTTTCCTGATCTTCTCTGTACAGTAAGGAATATAGATCTGACCTCCGAATCCCGGATTTACAGTCATAAGCAATACCATATCCGCCAGCTCCAGGATATTTTCCAGCATGCACACCGGTGTGGCTGGATTTAAAGCAACGCCGGCCCTGCATCCATGCTGGTGGATCAGATTCAGCATACGGTCAAGATGGGCACATGCCTCTGCGTGGACAGTTATCATATCTGCACCTGCATGGGCAAAGTCTTCGATCAGATGAGAAGGCTCATTTGCCATAATGTGTACGTCAAAAAAAAGATCTGTCAGTTTGCGGATGGAAGATACAATGGGGATTCCCATAGAAATAGTGGGAACAAACTGTCCATCCATAATGTCAATATGCAGCCATTTCACTCCTGCTGCCTCAACTTCCTGTATTGCATCGCCCAGCCTGCCGAAATCAGCTGCAAGAATCGACGGCGATAATTGATACTCCATGCAATCAGTACCTCCTTTTCTCTTCCAGCCCCTTATACATTTCACAGTAACTGTCGTACCGTTTTCGGCTGATCTTCCCTTTTTCCAAAGCCTCTTTCACTGCGCACCCCGGCTCGTGTGTATGGGTGCAGCCCTGAAAACGACACTGCCCTTCATAAGAAAAAAACTCAGGAAAACAATGCCGAAGTTCTTCTTTTTCCATATCTTCCACATAAAAAGAAGTAAATCCCGGCGTATCCATAAGATATGTGCCTTCTTCCAGTTCGATCAGCTGGGAGTGCCTGGTAGTATGGCGTCCTCTGCCCAGTTTTTTGCTGATCTCTCCCGTTTCCATGCGAACCCGGGGCTGAAGAAGGTTGGTAATAGAAGACTTTCCCACTCCGGAAGGACCTGCCACTGTGGTAGTTTTTCCTCTAAGGACCTGCCTTAAATCTTCCAGTCCCTCTTCCCTGCTGGCACTGGTAAAAAGAATCCGGTAACCGCAGGAAGCGTAAATCTTCCGGAACTCTTCTGCTTCTCCCTCTCCTGCAAGATCCTGCTTATTGATGCAGATCACCACCGGTATTTCCTGCCTCTCCATGGAGACAAGAAAACGATCCAGAAGCTGGAAGTTAGGATTTGGCTCTCTGGCGGAAAAAATCACCAGCGCCTGATCCACATTTGCTACAGCTGGACGGATAAGAGCGTTTTTTCTTGGAAGAATCCGGACTATATTTCCTGTTTTCTCCTCCTCATCCAGTATCTCCATCTCCACACAATCCCCTACCAGAGGCTTCTGTTTCTCTTTTCTGAAAATTCCCTTTGCCTTACACTCATAGACTTTCCGGTCTTTGGTGGAAACATAATAGAATCCCGCGATTCCTTTAATAATTCTTCCCTGCATGTTCTGAACCTGTTTTCCTGTAATGCTTTCCTTTTTGTTTTCTACTACTTTAAATGTCTGTTCAAAGCAGACAAATTCAGTTTTATTATATACTGTTTAAAATAGAATAGCAATACGAAGATTTTTATTATACGAAAAAAGAACAATCTCGGTTCCCTGTTTTCCGGAAACTGGACTGTTCTCTTTTCTCTTTATGACAGTCAAATACCCCGATGCAAGCATCGGGGTATTTGACCCTCGCGACAATCGCCAAATGGACATGCGCGCATGTCCGCTTGGCTCATTGCTCGCGGGAATAAACTGATTTGCACAGCGTGCCGTCTGTTCTTTGAATCTTCGTATGCTTCTTACTGTTCTGTTATTTACTCCTGACTGCTGCTTTCCGGAGCATGGAAGGACAAGGTGTATTCGTAAAGATCATGGTATTCTCCGTCTTCTCCCATTTCGGAAAGAACCAGAGTTCCTGTATCCTGTCCGGCTTCTCCTGTAATGTCTCCTGTTGTGTAGCCGGCTCCGTCAAAATCAATGGGATTTCCTTCCATAATCACCTTTTCACTGCCCCCCTGTTTCAGGGTCAGTCTTACATTTCCGCCCTGGTAGGCCTCTGGCTTTTCCAAAGGAAGATCTTCGGTCACCCATGCGCCGGAAGAGGCTGAAGTTTCAGAAGTTCCGGAGTTTTCTGAGTTTTCACCGTTCTGGGCTTCCTGCTGCTCCATCTCCTGATTGCGGACATAGAGAACCACTGTAGTACCCTTTTCTACTTCTTCTCCTGCGACTGGTCCCTGGTCAAAGACCTCACCATAGTCTACCGTTTGGCTGGTATCTGCTTTCTGCTCCACGCTTACCAGAAGTCCCGCTGATGTCAGCGCAGACTCTGCATCTGCCTGAGGCCAGCCGATCACATCCGGTACTGTAACTTTGCCGGCTCCTACGCTCACCTGAACGGTAACTTCCGTCCCGGCCGCCACTGTCTCGCCTTCTCCCGGACTTAAGGAAACCACATTTCCGATTTCAACCGTATCGCTCTGTGTAGACTGCACATTTGTACTCAGTCCCAATGTATTAAGCTGAGAAACCACGTCATTCTGCGGCTGACCGATCAGCCCTGCAGGAATCTGGACATTGGCAGAAGTCTCCGGAGTATCTGCGGCTGCAGGACCGCTGCTGAAGTATACAGTCACTACGCTGTTCTTCTCCACCTGAGTGTCCATCCCCGGATCCTGTCTTACGACTTTTCCTGCTTCTACGGTATCAGATGCCTCTTCTCCGCCTTTCTGATAACCTAAATTAAAGCTCTTCAGACTGTCTTTCACCTGATCTTCTGTCATATTCGAAAGATCAGGAACAGCAACCAGATCTTCCTCTGTGTCTGCAGTACCTTCCGTCTGTGTCTCATTGCTATTATTTCCGCCGGAACCGATCAGCCCTGCAGCAGAAGCTACAAAATAGATCAGGATGCAGATAATGATTCCCCCGATGACCAGCCCCGCAATAGTCATTACCTTTTCTACTGTGGTATTTCCGCCCTTATCATCCTCCTCATCATCATCGTCATCTTCTTCTTCCTCATATCTGCGGTGTTTTCTTCTGGAACGTGATTCGTATTCTTCATCGTAATCGTCTTCGTCGTCGTCATCATCGTCGTCATCATCTTCCGGCTCCGTATACAGCGGTTTTACAGGCTCTGTATAAGAATCCCTGCCGGTGCTGCCCTGGATCTCTTTCATCTCCTCGGGAGTGATCACGATGGTCTGGGCATGATTGCTGAGAGGAGAAAGATTGACAAAATTTCCGTTTGGCTCAATGAGGGAATGCTTCAAGTCATTGATCAGCTCAGCCAGGGTATTATATCTCCTGTCCGGACTTTTCTGAGTACATTTGATAATGATCTCTTCCAGACTGTGAGGAAGCTCAGGCGCATACTGAGACGGAGGAACCATCTCATCCTGAAGATGCTTGATAGCGATAGCCACGGTGGTATCTCCGTCGAAAGGCACCCTTCCTGTCACCATCTCATACATAGTAATACCCAGAGAATAGATATCACTCTTGTAATCACTGTATCCTCCTCTTACCTGCTCCGGTGAGCTGTAGTGCACAGACCCCATGGCATTGGTGCTGATAGTATTTGAAGATGCCACCCTTGCAATTCCAAAGTCTGTCACCTTTACTTTGCCGTCTGTTGAAATAATAATATTCTGCGGCTTAATATCCCTGTGCACTATATTCCTGTTATGCGCTGCTTCCAGTCCCATGGAAACCTGAATGGCAATACTGGTTGCCTCTTTCACTGTCAGTTTTCCCTTCCTGGAAATGTATTCTTTTAATGTGATTCCTTCCACCAGTTCCATGATAATATAATTGGCGCCCTGATCCTCCCCTACGTCAAATACATTTACCACATTCGGGTGGGCAAGCCCTGCAGCTGCCTGCGCCTCTCTCTGGAACTTGCGGATGAAATTTGTATCCGCGCTGAACTCCGGCTTTAACACCTTCATAGCCACAAAACGGTTCAGCTTGTGGTCTTTTGCCTTATACACGTCCGCCATTCCGCCGGAACCGATACGGCCTACGACCTCATATCTTCCACCTATCATTACTCCCACATTTAACATTCTTCCACCTCTTTTGTTTCCGGCTGTACCAGAACCACTGCTATGTTGTCCTTACCGCCGTTTTCATTTGCAAGGGAAACCAGGCGCATGCCCATCTCCCTTAAATCTCTGCTTGTATTTGCAATCCTCCAGATTTCTTCATTTGAAACCATATTGGAAAGCCCGTCTGAGCAAAGAAGAAGCAGACTGTTTTCCTTCAAATGAATGTCGAAAAAATCAATGTCCACTTTCTCTCCGATTCCAATCACCCTGGTGATAATGTTCTTATCCGGGTGTGTTCTGGCATCCTCTTCTGTAAGCAAACCCCTTCTTACCATTTCCTGCACAAGGGAATGATCCTTTGTGATCTGGAGAATTTTGTCTTCTATGAGATATAGTCTGCTGTCTCCCACATTTGCAACATAGGCATAATCATCAACTACGGTCACAAGCACCATAGTAGTACCCATTCCCGCCATTTCCTCATGTGCCTTTGCTTCTTCTAAAACCTTCCGGTTGGCATTTTCCACCGCACTGCGGATAATGGTCACCGGATTCTGGCTTGTATCGTCTTTTATGGTCTGAAGCAGCGTCTGGACTGCGAAGCTGGAAGCAAAATCTCCAGCCTTATGACCTCCCATGCCGTCTGCAACAACGAAAAGATTCGGCAGATTTCCCACAGGTTCCTCAGAAGCAAAAACATAATCCTGATTCACCTGACGTTTCTGTCCCACATCTGTAACAGAATATGATTTCATCTTATGCGTCCTCTTTCTTATTGATATATCTTTTTCTTAGCTGTCCACAGGCCCCGTCTATGTCCCGACCCATTTCTCTTCTAATAGTAACATTAATCTGATATTTTTCAAGTTTATTTTGAAATTTCTCAATAACTTTTTTGTCCGATTGTACAAAATCCCTCTCTTTTATAGGATTTACGGGAATCAGATTTACATGACAGTTCAGATTTCCGATCAGATGCGCCAGCCTGTCCGCATCCTCCTGAGAATCATTTTTTCCCCCTACCAGGCTGTATTCAAAGGTCAGCCTTCTTCCCGTTTTATCAAAATAATTTCTGCACGCTTCCAGCACCTCTTCAATAGAATACTTATTCGCTATAGGCATCAGCTCCTGTCTTTTTTCCTGGCTGGAAGCATGGAGCGAAATTGCCAGGGTGATCTGCAGTTTTTCCTCTGCCAGATCATACATACGTGGAACAATCCCGCATGTGGAGACTGTAATATTTCTCTGGCTGATATTCAGCCCGTTCTCATCGCTCAGCATATAGATGAACCGAAGCAGGTTCTCATAATTATCAAGAGGTTCTCCGGTTCCCATAACTACCACATTGGAGACCCTCTCTTTGGAAAGTCTCTGGATCTTGTAGATCTGATCCAGCATTTCCGACGGTCTTAAATTCCTTGTCCATCCTCCGATAGCAGAGGCACAGAAACGGCATCCCATTTTACATCCCACCTGGGAAGAGATGCATACACTGTTTCCATGTTTGTATTTCATCAGTACACTCTCCACCACATTGCCGTCGTCAAGGGCAAAAAGGTACTTCTGCGTCCCGTCAATCTTTGAAGTCTGGACTTCCAGCGGATTTAAAGACACCAGCCGGCAGCTCTCCTGAAGCTTTTCCCTGAAGTCTTTGGAAAGATTGGTCATTTCTTCATAATCGCAGGCAAGTTTTTTGTGCATCCATTCATAGAGCTGTCTGCCTCTGAAGGGCTTCTCACCCATGGACACTGCCAAAGACTTTAATTCCTCCAGGCTCAGAGATTTTATATCTGTCTTTTCCATCTATTTCTTCCTCTTAAACCTTGCTATAAAAAATCCATCGCACTGATGTACGCCCGGGAGCAGCTGCAGATATCCTTCCCCGGTAGTGCTGCTTTTTAATTCTTCACACAAGAAAGGGTCCAGACTGTCCAGCTCATAAGGGAAATGTTCTGCAAACCATCTGACATTTTCTGTATTCTCTTCTTCTGTCAGGGTACAGGTGCTGTAAATGAGAGTTCCTCCCGGTTTTACATAAGTCGCAGCCTGTTCCAGGATCTTTTTCTGCAGTTCTGCAAGTTCAGTCACTGCTCCCAGACTTGTATTGTATTTAATATCTGCTTTTCTTCCGATGACACCCCAGCCGGAGCAGGGCACATCCGCAATTAAGATATCTGCTTTTTCCAGAGACTCTGAATCCAGGACCGAAGCGTCCTTTACAGATACTTTTACATTGTCCAGATGCTGCCTTTGGGCATTTTCCCGGATCAGATCTGTCTTATACTCACTGATGTCCCGGGCATCCACAATTCCCGTGCCATGCATCTTATCCGCAATGCAGAGAGCTTTCCCACCGGGAGCTGCGCACAGATCGATCACATAGTCGCCTTCCTTGGGATCGGCGATATCGGCCACCAGCATGGAACTTACATCCTGTACCTGGATCTTTCCTTCCCTGAAAGCTGCAAGAGCGGGAAGATAATCATAATTTTTCAGATACAGAGCTCCTTTGATATAAGGAGCTTCCTCCACTTCCACGTTCTGTTCCTGTAAACTCGCCAGCACTTCTTTCCTGTCCGTATGGTGTTCCCGGATTCTTACCGTGGTAAGCTTTTTCTCCAGAAACGCCTCAAATATCTTTTCTGTTGTCTCAAAGCCGAACCGGCTCAGAAACTGTTCTGTCAGCCACAGGGGAACGGAATAGATTACAGACAGGTATTCTCTTTCCTTTTCCCTTCCCGGAAAATGTACACTTCCATACTCTCTTGCAATTTTTCTCAGCACACCGTTGACAAATCCCGCGAGATTATAAAATCCTTTCTTTCGCGCCAGCTTTACTGCCTCATTGCACACAGCGCTGTCCGGCACCCGATCCATATACAGAAGCTGGTATACACTGCTTCTGAGAAGTTCCCGGATAACAGGCTTCATCTTCTCCACAGGGACAGTAGAAAACTGGTCAATAATGTAATCCAGGCGGATTCTGTACTCCAAAGTTCCCTCACAGACTCTGGCGATAAAAGCGCGCTCCTGTTTTTCCAGGTACTGATATTTTTCCAGAGTACCGCGGATCACCAGGTGGCTGTACTCCCCGGTTCTGGAAATTTCCAGCAGTATCTCCAGGATCAGCTCCCTTAGATTTACTTTCTTTATCATAATCCTCAGTCCTTTGTATCCTCACCTAACACTTCCCCTTCGGAAACGCTGGCGCCCCGCAGGAAAGAAGCAGTATCCATTCGTTTTTTTCCTTCCAGCTGAAGTTCCAGCACCCGGAGTGCCCCCGCTCCTGTCTGGACCAGGAAGCTGTCAGGACGTACCTGAACCACTGTTCCGGGAGCCTTCTCAGTGCTGCTTTCCTCCACAGCCGCCTTCCAGATCTTCAGGTTCTTTCCCCCAAGTCTGGTATAAGCGCTGGGCCATGGATTTAAGCCCCGGATCAGCTGTTCGATCTGTCCGGCAGATTTTCTCCAGTCTATTTTTCCCATCTTCTTATCGATCATTCCCGCATAAGCCGTGGTGCTTTCTTTTGGCTGAGGTGTACGGACTGCCTTTCCTTCTTCCATATCTCTAAGCACTTTGACACATAATTTTGCACCTGCTTCGCTCAGCTTGTCAAAAAGACTTCCACCGGTCTCATCTTCTGCCAGAGGCACTGTCACAGACTCAATCATATCTCCAGTGTCAAGCCCCTGATCCATCTGCATAATGGTCACGCCTGATTCTTTCTCGCCGTTGATCACCGCCCACTGGATAGGTGCGGCGCCCCGATAGGCGGGAAGCAGGGAGGCATGGACGTTCACACAGCCGAATCTGGGCATTTCCAGAATTTCTTTTGTGATGATCTGTCCGAATGCCGCCACCACGATCACATCGGGATGAAGACCACGCAGAGTCTCCACAAATCCTTCTTCTCTTACTCTTTTAGGCTGATATACCGGAATCTGATATTTTACTGCGGTTTCCTTTACCGGGGTGGGCATCAGAGTTTTTCCCCTGCCCTTTGGTTTATCAGGCTGGGTCACTACAGCTGCAACTTCATGACCGGATTTTATCAGTTCCTCCAAAGTACCCACAGCAAAATCCGGGGTTCCCATAAAGACTACTCTCATTCATCGTCCTCCTCATAGTTTGTGCGGCGCAATTCGCCTTCCACCAGCTCTGTGTACATTTTTCCGTGGAGGTGATCTGTCTCATGACAGATTGCACGGGCAAGAAGCTCTGTTCCCTCCAGGATATATTCTTCCATATTCTCGTTGTATGCTTTTACCTTTACATAATTGGGGCGTGTCACAGTCCCTGACATGCCCGGCAGGCTCAGGCAGCCCTCATCTCCGGTCTGGGAACCTGATGTTTCGATAATCTCCGGATTGATCAGAACATATGGATCCTCTCCTGTCACGTCGATGACAACAATCTGTTTTAAAATCCCTACCTGAGGAGCTGCAAGTCCTACGCCGTATGCATCATACATAGTATCAAACATATCATCGATCAGTTCACGGATCTTCGGCGTGATCTTCTCCACCTTTCTGCATTCTTTTGTCAATATTGCATCTCCCTGTATTCTGATTTGTCTAAGTGCCATAATTTTCTTCCTTTCTGTTCTTCTCATCTTTTCTTGGTATCTCTGTGTCAGACATTAAAATCAAACTGTATATAAATCTTCTGGAACCCGCTGTTTACAGCAATATATCGTTCCAGAGCATTCTTCATTTTTACCAGTACTTCCCTGTCCGGATGACGCATATAGATCACCATCTTGTACAGATCCTGCACTCTGGACACAGACTCCGGCGCAGGACCGATGAGGATCAGATCCTCTTTTTTATAAATACTTTCCATATATCTGCGGCAGTATTCCATTCCTTTTTCCAAAAGCTCCTGGTCTTCACAGGCTCCTCTCACCGCTGCCATAGCCGCTGCCGGAGGATAGTCCATCAGCATACGGTAGCCAATTTCCGCATTATAAAACGCTTCATAGTCCTGTCTTGCTGCCGCCTGTATACTGTAATGTTCCGGATGATAAGTCTGTATCACCGCTTCCCCTGGCCTGTTCCCTCTGCCAGCCCGTCCCTCTGCCTGCAAAAGCAGCTGAAAAGTCTTCTCCGCTGCCCGGTAGTCTTCAGAAAAAAGGGACAGATCTGCTGCAAGAATCCCTACCAAAGTCACATTGGGAAAATCATGTCCTTTGACGATCATCTGCGTCCCAATAAGAATGTCTGCCTCATCTTTTGCAAAAGCCGCCAGGATCCTCTCATGGTCATCTTTTCTTCTGGTAGTATCTGCGTCCATGCGGAGCACCCGGGCTCCGGGAAAACTTTTATGCACCAGCATCTCGATCTGCTGTGTTCCCGCTTTAAATCCGCCGATATAAGGAGATCCGCAGGAGGGACAGACTTTCACCTGAGGTCTTTCGTAACCGCAGTAGTGACAGATCAGTTTTCCGTTTCTGTGAGCTGTAAGCGATACATCACAGTGGGGGCACTTCATCACATACCCACAAGAACGGCAGCTCACAAACCCGCTGAATCCTCTCCGGTTGAGGAAAAGGATCACCTGTTCCTTTTTCTTCAGCCGTTCCCGGATCTTTTCTGTAAGACTGCTGCTGAAAATAGAGCGGTTTCCTGTTTTTAGTTCCTCCTTTAGATCCACCACAGTTACTGTGGGCAGCGCCCGCTGCTCATAGCGGCTGTTTAAATACAAAAGCTTATAGATGCCTTCTTTTCCTTTATAATAACTCTCCACACTGGGAGACGCAGACCCCATGACCACAAAAGCCCCTTCCATCCGTGCCCTCTCAATGGCAGTCTCCCTGGCATGATAACAGGGAGTTTTTTCACTTTTGTAGGAAGTCTCGTGCTCTTCATCGATCAGGATCAGCCCAAGGTTTGGAAAAGGTGTAAACAAAGCCGAACGCGGTCCGATGACAATAGATACCTCCCCTTTCTTTGCCCGCTCAAACTGGTCAAAGCGCTCTCCCTGGGACAGGCGGGAATTCATAAGGGAAACGCAGTCTCCAAATCTGCTGTAAAATCTGGAAACATTCTGATAGGTCAGGGCAATCTCCGGAATCAGCACAATTACCTGCTGTCCTTGTTTTAACACATGACTGATCAGTTCCATATAGACCTGGGTCTTCCCGCTTCCTGTAACACCCTTGATGAGACATGGCCGGGGATTTTCCTGTTTCCACTCCCGGAAGATCTCTTCTGTTACAGTCCGCTGCTCTGGGGAAAGCTGAAAAGATTTTCTCTCTGCGCACATTCCTTCAAAAGGATTGCGGTAGCATCGCTGTCTGATTACTTTAAGGATTCCTTTCTCCTCCAGACCTTTTATGACAGGGGTACTGATCTTCATCTCCTTCACTGCCTCTGTATAATCCAGAGTCTTCTCCCTCAAAAGCGCCTCCAAAAGACGAAGTTTTGCAGTGTAATGCTTTCTTTCGCACTCTTCTTTCAGCTTTCTCACCTCTTCTTCAGAGGCATTGAGACATATCTGCCGCTTTTCCTTCTCCGCCGCTTTCTCTTTTACCGGGAGTACTGTTTTCAGTGCCTGGTTCATGGTAGAACCATAGTTTCTGGCGATCCACGCAGCAAGCTGGATGAGATGGGATTCAATCTCCACCCCCTGTTCCTCCAGTGCCGTTATGGGTTTGATTCTCTTGGGATCGATCTTGGCTTCCCGGGAGATCCCCACTACATATCCGGTCAGTTCCCTCCTGCCGTTTCCAAAAGGAATCCGCACTTTTTTTCCGATTTCTGTCTGAGAGATAAGATTTTCCGGTATCTCATACTGAAAAGTTTTATCCAGTTTTTCCTGTGAAATATCTACGATAATATCCGCATAAAGTCTGCTCATTTATTTTTTTTATCTTCTTCCAAAATCTCATGGATCAGTACTCTTTCATCCATGGGATATTTTTTTCCTCTGATCTCCTGATAGTCCTCATGCCCTTTTCCCGCAAGGACAATGATATCCCCTGGCTGTCCGTGATGGATGGCATAGGCAATGGCCTCTTTTCTGTCAATGATCTCCACATATTTTCCATCAGTCCTGCCGATGCCGGTCTTAATATCATCAATGATCGCCTGGGGTTCCTCATCTCTGGGATTATCGGAAGTGATAATAGTAAGGTCCGCCAGTTTTCCGGAAACCTCTCCCATCTCATATCTGCGAAGCTTAGAGCGGTTCCCGCCGCAGCCGAAGAGACATACCAGACGGTTGGGGTTATATTCCTTTAAAGTGGTAAGAAGACTTTCCAGGCTCATGGCATTGTGAGCATAGTCGATCATCAGAGTAAACTCATCTGATACCTTCACCATCTCGATCCTTCCCTTGACCTTTGCGTTTTTCAGTGCTTTCTGAATGTTCTCTTCTGTCACTCCGAAATGGCGGCACACAGCAACGGCTGTCAGGGAATTATACACGCTGAATTTTCCTGGAAGATCGATCTCCACAGGAAAATTCATCAGTCCCCTCACATCATAGGCAATCCCCAGAGTTCCCTTTCCTGTCACCAGTCTTGTATTCTCAGCCCTTAAGTCTGCTTTTTCGGAAAATCCGAAGGTTTCCACCTGGCAGGTGTGTCCTTCCAGGATCTTCTCCAGATGCTGGTCGTCGCCGTTGAAGATTCCTGTTTTGCACTGCTGAAACAGCAGAGACTTGCAGTGAAGATAATCCTCAAAGTCTTTATGTTCATTAGGCCCGATATGATCCGGCTCAATGTTTGTGAAAATTCCGATATCAAAGATGAATCCTGCTGTTCTGTGAAGCATCAGACCCTGAGAAGAGACCTCCATGACCACGCTGTCGCATCCTTCTTTCACCATCTCTGCAAAATACTGCTGTACCAGGTAGGATTCCGGTGTCGTGTTGGCTGCCGGTATGCGCCTGTCCCCGATGATAGCTTCAATGGTTCCAATAAGCCCTGTCTTATGTCCTGCATTTTCCAGAATGGACTTTACCAGATAAGTGGTGGTGGTCTTTCCCTTTGTGCCGGTGATTCCTACTGTCTTTAGCTTCTCCGCAGGATAGTCAAACCAGGCAGCGGAAATATACGCCATAGCATAACGGCTGTCCTCCACCTGGATCACTGTCACATTCTCAGGGACCTCTACAAGGTCCTGGACTACCAGGACATCTGCGCCCCTTTTCACCACATCTCCTGCATACCTATGTCCGTCAGAGACAGCTCCTTTGATACAGATAAAAAGCGAACCTTCCTCTGCCTTCCTGGAATCAGAAACCACACTGGTGATTTCTTTGTCCAGCGTTCCCTGTACACATTTATACTGAATTTTTTCTAATAAGTCAGTTAATTTTTTCATGATTTTCCCCTTTCTTTTTTTTGGGTAAAATTTGAACCTTACTATTTAGGATAACATACAAAGAGCCGGGGTATCAAGACCCCAGCCCCTTTTTTGCAGTGTTTTCTGCCGCTGCTTCTACTTCCTTCTCCACTTCTTTTATCTGTGCATCTACGTCCTGGAGAAACTCTTCCCACTTATCCGTATGATCCACATAATATTTGGGACAAATCTTCCCTGTCACATCATAATGGCGTATCACATCACTGCTGTCCAGCCCGAAGCGCTGACACAGCCAGCCGGTAAGCCTGACTAAGGATACATAGGTTTCCTCCGTAAATTCTCCTGTTTCATCCAGATGACAGCATTCTATGGACAGTGTATCGTCATTTCTTGAATTGGATGCATAGGCAACTTCCGTGCTTGGTATGCACTGTACAATCTCGCCTTCAGTACCTACCACAAAATGGCTGCTTACTTTTGTCTCGTGACTGTCTTTCAGTCCCTCAAAATAATCCCGGTTATTCTGTGCCGTGCTTCCCGGATTTGCCGTATAATGCACCACAATACCATTGATCTTTTCCAGCGGAATCCCTGGTCTCGAATATTCATTGATATCCAGCAGATCCACCTCAAAGGGCGGAGCACCAATAAAGGATGCATTTTCTGACTTCAGTAGTTCCTGCCGGTGTGTCCACGCAAAAAACTTCCGTCCGCCAAACCAGACAGTGAGGACAAGAAATACAGAAACTCCAAAGAGCAGTATAAAATTCTTCCTTATCTGCCGGCGTCTCTTTTTCCTCTCCATCCGCCTTCTTTTCCGATGATTTTCTCCATAGTGATTACTTTCTGCTTTTTTCATGTTTTATCCCTTTTGTAAACTGCAGCCTGCCCAAACAACAGGAATTCTCCTGTAAGACAAAAGGGCTGCCGCTCCTGTTAAGCAACAACCCCTCAGCTTCTGTATAGGACCGGAAGGTCAAAAACTCCGCCTGTCTCCTTTTTATACCCTATTTATTCATCAATACTGTAATTCGGTGCTTCCTTGGTAATATGAATATCATGAGGATGAGATTCTTTCAGAGAAGCAGCGGAAATTTTCACAAATTTTCCTGTCTCTTTCAAAGTCTCGATATCCTTTGCTCCGCAATAGCCCATACCGGAGCGAAGACCGCCGATCAGCTGGAATACAGTATCCTCCACATGGCCTTTGTATGCCACGCGGCCTTCCACACCTTCCGGAACCAGTTTCTTGGCATCTTCCTGGAAATAACGGTCCTTGCTGCCGTTTTCCATAGCAGCAATGGAGCCCATTCCTCTGTATACCTTATATTTTCTTCCCTGGTATAATTCAAAATCTCCCGGGCTTTCGTCACATCCTGCAAAGATACTTCCCATCATGCAGACATTGGCTCCGGCTGCAATTGCCTTTGTCATATCTCCGGAATATTTAATACCGCCGTCAGCGATGATCGGTACACCATATTCTTTCGCTACCTCATAGCAGTCCATAACCGCTGTGATCTGAGGAACACCGATACCTGCAACAACACGGGTTGTACAGATAGATCCCGGTCCGATTCCTACCTTTACAGCATCTACCCCTGCTTCAATCAGTGCCCTGGTAGCCTCACCTGTAGCTACATTTCCTGCGATCAGCTGAAGATCCGGATATTTTTCCTTAATCTCCCTCACCGTTCTGATAATATTTGCAGAATGTCCGTGAGCAGAGTCTACCACTACCACATCCACATGAGCATTTACCAATGCGTCAATTCTCGCCATGACATTTGAAGTGATTCCCACTGCAGCACCGCACAGAAGCCTTCCCTGCTCATCCTTGGCAGATAATGGATACTTAATCTGTTTTTCTATATCCTTGATCGTAATAAGCCCTTTCAGGTTAAAGTTCTCATCTACGATAGGAAGCTTTTCCTTTCTGGATTTTGCCAGAATCTTCTTTGCTTCTTCCAGTGTCACGCCTTCTCGTGCTGTTACCAGCTCATCGGAAGTCATGCATTCTTTGATTTTTTTGGAGAAATCTTCTTCGAATTTAAGATCACGGTTGGTAATAATACCCACCAGTTTTTTGCCTTCTGTGATTGGCACGCCTGAAATGCGGAATTTAGCCATAAGATCATTAGCATCAGCAAGTGTATGCTCCGGTGATAAATAAAACGGGTCTGTGATAACACCATTTTCAGAACGTTTTACTTTATCGACCTCGTCTGCCTGTGCTTCGATTGACATGTTTTTATGAATGATACCGATACCGCCCTGTCTTGCCATGGCGATTGCCATGCGGTGCTCTGTAACTGTATCCATACCTGCACTCATCATCGGAATATTCAGTCTTACTTTTTTTGTCAGCCATGTTGACAATTCAACTTGATTTGGAATTACTTCTGAGTACGCCGGTACCAGCAGCACATCATCAAAAGTAATGCCTTCGCCAATAATCTTACCCATCTTGGTTCTCCCTTCGCTTTGTTTATTGTCCACTAATATAACAAATTACGACAAAACTGTCAATCCACAAAAACTTTTCTTGGACAGGTCTTCTGGATATTACTGATCAGCTCCTGATCCGGCTCCAGCAGGACTTTGTAGACTTCCTTTTCCCCTGAAATGATCATCGCAAAAATCTTGTGCTCCGGATTTCCTGAGGAAAAGTCCAGCACTTTCAGATTTGTATTATGGTTCTGATAATCCATTCTATGAGATTTTACCGGTGCCATAATATCCATTTTCGCCAGATCAAAACTCTGCATTCTTTTTCTCTTTGCCTTGGAAGCAATTCTGTCGATATCCAGCTCCCCGTTTACAAATACATATTCATATTCCAGATCCAGATTGGGGAATACAAAATATGCCGCAATACCAAGGCCAAGCACAACAATCCAGGCAAGAGGGGTAATAACCAAGCCCGCTGCTACTGCGATCACAATCAACAGGATCATCAGTATTTTGATTGCCTTGTCCTTAAGAGTCTGCTCTTTTTTCACAAGCAGTTCTGAGTACAAGTCGTTCATTTTTTAATTTCCTCCTATGTTGTTACTTTTTCAGTTATCTGATAAACAGTGTAGCACAAAAAAAAGGCGGTTGCAAGAACGGAACCTGCTTCTGTCTAAAACAACAGACGGCTTCTCAATCCTGTTAAGAAGCCGTCTGTTTCAGGTGACCGGCAAAGCCTCAGGCTTTGCACCAGTCCCTCTCTTTTCTTACATCATTCCCATTCCTGCGCCGCCTGCCGGCATAGCCGGAGTGTCTTCTTTAATAGTAGATACAACTGCTTCTGTTGTAAGCAGAGTTCCCGCTACACTTGTTGCGTTCTGCAGTGCGCTTCTGGTAACTTTTGCAGGATCAAGGATTCCTTTCTTCACCATATCCACATATTCTTCATGTAATGCATCGAATCCTGTTCCTACTTCAGACTCTTTTACTTTATTGATGATAACAGATCCTTCCAGACCTGCATTTGCTGCGATGTGATACAGAGGAGCTTCCAGCGCTTTTAATACAACCTTTGCACCTGTTCTTTCATCGCCTTCCAGGTTCTCTACAGCTTTTGCTACTTCCTTGGAAGCGTGGATATATGCAGAACCGCCGCCTGCGATGATACCTTCTTCTACTGCTGCTCTTGTTGCATTTAATGCGTCTTCCATACGCAGTTTTGCTTCTTTCATTTCTGTCTCTGTTGCAGCGCCTACGCGGATAACAGCAACACCGCCTGCCAGTTTCGCAAGTCTTTCCTGTAATTTTTCTTTATCAAATTCAGATGTTGTTTCAGAAATCTGATGTTTGATCTGAGCAACTCTTGCTGCAATGTCTTCTTTGTCTCCCATGCCGTCAACAATGACTGTACTTTCTTTCTGAACTTTTACAGATTTTGCACGTCCTAACTGTTCCATAGTTGTGTCTTTTAATTCCAGTCCCAGTTCATCAGAAATTACTGTACCGTTTGTCAGGATTGCGATATCTTTTAACATTTCTTTTCTTCTGTCGCCGTATCCCGGAGCCTTTACAGCACATACAGAGAAAGTTCCTCTTAATTTATTTACAATCAGAGTTGTAAGCGCTTCGCCTTCAATGTCTTCTGCGATGATCAGAAGTTTTGCACCGGTCTTTACGATCTGCTCCAGCAGCGGCAACAAATCCTGGATGTTGGAAATTTTCTTGTCTGTGATCAGGATATACGGATCATCCAGAACTGCTTCCATCTTATCCATATCTGTTGCCATATATGCGGAAATATAACCGCGGTCAAACTGCATACCTTCCACCAGGTCCAGTTCTGTCTTCATTGTCTTGGACTCTTCAATGGTGATGACGCCGTCTTTGCTTACTTTTTCCATGGCTTCTGCAACCATTTCACCTACTTCGTCATCGCCGGCGGAGATTGCTGCAACTCTTGCGATCTGATCTCTGCCTTCAATGTTTGCGCTCATATTCTGAATTGCTTCTACGGCTGCTTCTGTTGCTTTCTTCATACCTTTTCTTAAGATGATCGGGTTAGCGCCTGCTGCCAGGTTTTTCATTCCTTCGTGTACCATAGCCTGAGCCAGCACAGTAGCTGTTGTTGTACCGTCACCTGCAACATCGTTGGTTTTTGCCGCAACTTCTTTGATAAGCTGTGCGCCCATGTTTTCGAATCCGTCTTCCAGTTCGATTTCTTTTGCGATGGTAACACCGTCGTTAGTGATCAGCGGAGCGCCGAAAGATTTGTCAAGAACTACGTTTCTTCCTTTTGGTCCTAAAGTAACTCTGACTGTATCTGCTAATTTATTTACACCGGCTTCCAGTGCTGCTCTTGCTTCTGCTCCGTATTTGATTTCCTTTGCCATGATGACATTCCTCCTAAAATATTATTCAATCTCTTTCCTGATTTCTGTCTGCTTATTTTACAACTGCCAGAATATCATTCTGTTTTACAATGATATATTCTTCATCATCCAGTTTCACATCTGTTCCTGCATATTTGGAATAGATGACCTGATCGCCTACAGATACTTCCATCTTGACTTCTTTTCCGTCAACAACTCCGCCTGGGCCTACAGCAACAACTTCTGCCTGCTGAGGTTTTTCCTGCGCCTGTCCCGGAAGAACGATTCCTGACTTTGTTGTTTCTTCTGCAACTAACTGTTTTAATACAACCCTGTCTCCTAATGGTACTAATTTCATGATCTATTGCCTCCTTAATGATTTTTTGCTTCTTTTGTTTTGTTAGCACTCATTTCTTCTGAGTGCTAACCGATAGTCATATATTAGTGAATTTGATATGATTTCGCAACCGGAAATATTTTCAAACTTCTCACACTTATCTCCCTTTATCTCTTTTATACTTCTATTTTCTTTATTTTTTATATATTTTTCTTTTTTAGCTGATTTTATATTTATTTTATAAAAACAGGCGACTTCCTGCTGTCCCAGGAATATCGCCTGTCTTCTGCGTTTTTATAAATGTCTTCCTTCTCCCGCTTTTTCTCCATTCTCTCCCAGAGGACAGATATAGGGCCGGGTCATCCGGGAATGTTCTTCTTTGGCTTCCTTTACAAGCTCAGGGTTTTCCAGTAAATCTGCCCCTGTCATGGCAAGAACACCGGCGGCAAGAAACATTCCTGTTTTCCCTATGCTGCTTCCTGACTGTGATACCATCTGCCAGCTGTGCCCTGGTGTACCCTGGGCGCAGCAGACTGTATAAAGCTGCATAACAGGTGCAATACGGCTTACATCTCCTACATCTGTGCTTACAGGCATGCAGCCTCCGATTCCCTGATACACTTCTATGTCCTTTCTCAAAGTTTCTTTTCCTTCATGTGCATAGGTTTTTCTGATTGCTTCTGCAAATTTCTCCTCTTCCTTGGTAAACACGGGTCCCCCAAGGCACAGGAGATTTTTGTATCCAACCCTGTTCAGCACATCATTGGGAAGATATTCACTGTATCCCTCTTCCCAGGAAACCTGTACTTCTGTATCTGTCATCAATGCTGCCCCTTTTGCAGCACGGCAGATTCTTTCCCTCAGCTCCATGGCCGTTTTCATTTCAGGTGCCCGCACCTCATAGAGTACTGCTGCTGTTTCCTGTACAATGTTCGGCGCACTTCCTCCTGCATCCGTTATAGCATAATGAATCCTTGCCTCAGGAATCATGTGCTCTCTCATAAAATTACATCCTACATTCAGTAATTCTACTGCATGCAGGGCATTTCTGCCTAAATGAGGGGAAGAGGCGGCATGTGCTGCCTTTCCCTGAAATTGAAACAGAAAATTTAAATCTGCCAGAGAAGACTTTCCCTCGATCCCATTGTGATCCGAAGGGTGCCAGGTAAGAACCGCATCCGATTCCTGAAAACATCCTGCCTGTACCATATGTACTTTTCCGCACCCTTTCTCTTCTCCGGGACATCCATAATATACCAGTGTCCCCTGCATCTGTTTTTCTTTCATATAGTCTTTTAAAGCTATCGCTGCCGCAAGTGACCCCGTTCCCAGTAAATTATGTCCGCATCCATGTCCATTTTTCCCATTCTGTCTTTTTTCTTTCTTTACTGTTCCTGCGGTCTGGGAAAGTCCCTCCAAGGCATCAAATTCTCCCAGGATAGCTACGACAGGTTTTCCTTCCCCATATCTGCCGCAAAAAGCGGTGGGAATGCCGGCGAGATTTGTCTCCACCGCAAACCCTTCTTCTTCCAGAATTCGTTCCAGCAGTTCTGCAGACTGATATTCCATCATCCCAAGCTCTGCAAACTCCCAAATTTTCCTGCTGATCTCCCTGTATTTTTCCTGATGCCTGCTCATCCAGCCTTCTATCCATTTTTTTTCCACTTTTTATTTTCCTTTCTAAATTCCAATCGCTACTGCTATGGTCAGCATAACTGTCTGCAGAATAAACATAATGCCAAACAATTTTGTTACAAATTTCAGCCAGTAATTCATTCCGATTCCCATGGCCGCGCAAGTGATTGCACATGCGGTAGGCCAGAATATGTTAGAAAACGCATCTCCGAACTGGAATGCCATAATCGCCACGTAACGGCTCAGCCCTACCAGGTCGGCAACGGGCGCCATAATCGGCATCATAACTACTGCCTGCCCGGTTCCTGACGGTATAAACATATTTACCAGATTCTGTACGACCAGCATGCCGAAGGCGGATAATTCCGGCGGCAAATTCTGCACAAGTTCTGAAAGTGCCAGTACCACAGTATCAATAATATTTCCATGTGTCAGAACTACTTCTATGGATCTGGCAAATCCAATCATTAAAACGGCAAAAATCATGTTTTTAGAAGATTCAATAAACGCTTCCGCCAGACCTGTGACATTTAATTGATTAACAATTCCGGTAATGATCATAAATCCCAAAAACAGCGCCGCAAGTTCATTTAAATAAAATCCAAATTCAGTAACCCCCACTGCAAGACAGACAATCAGCGCGATAAATAACGCCAGGGTGATTTTTTGTCTTCCCGAAAATGGCATTTCAAGCATCTCTGCTCTGGATTTCCCTCCGCCCTCTTCTTTCACTCCATATAAGATACTCTTTTCAGGATTTTTTTTGATCTTTGCTGCATACCGCATCATATACACAATGCTGCAGGTCATAAACACTAAAAAAGTTATAATTCGAAATACCGTAAGCTGCGGCGTGATCATTGGCACGCCGGCAATATCACTGGCAATTCCCACATTGAAAGGATTCAGGATTGCCCCCGCACATCCGGTAGTGGTCCCGACCACGACAATACCTGCTCCTACAATCCTGTCATACCCAAGAGACAGAGCAATTGCCACAAAAATAGGAATAAAGCCCCAGGATTCTTCATTCATACCGAAAGTTGTCCCGGCAATCCCGAAAAGCATCATGAAAATAGGAATCAGCAAGTAATCCTTATCCTTCATTTTTCTTAAAATTGCCCCCACCAGCGCGTCAAGTGTTCCGCTTTTCATTAATATTCCTACGTATCCACAGGCAAACAGCAGAAAAAAGCTGATATCTGCAGAATTTACAAACCCCTGATAAATACATTGAAGCAGCATCCATGGTCCTACCGGACTTCTCTCAATACTTTGATAACTTCCTGGCACTACAAGTTCTCTTCCCAATTCGTCGCTCATCTGTCGCTCAAACGTTCCCGCAGGAAGCACCCATGTCAGTACTGCGCTCACCAGAATAATCGCAAAAATGATGAGATACGGATGAGGAACACGGAAATTTCTTTTTTTCTCCATAAATCTTTCTCCTTTTTTAGTATATTTTTAGTACAGTACTATTAATAACACTATATTAGCACTTTACCATAACATATTCAATAAAATTCCTCTCGTAATTTTTCATAAAAAAACTGCTGCATTTTTATGCAACAGTTCTTTTTGCAGTTATTCTATTTCGATTCTGTATAAATTCTGGGGACGCCCTTTACTCCCTGTATTTTTTCTTCCTATAAGTTTCGCATATCCTCCTTTTTGCAGTGCCGTCAGTACCCGCGTGGCAACACGAAGAGAAAAATTCTGTAATCTTACCAGATCTGCTGCTGTCACATCCCGGGTATCTTCCGTCTGCAGAACTGCCAGCACCCTCAGGATGCTTTCTGGAGAAAGATGCACTTGTCCGGCTATCCTCTCAATTTTTGCCATATCTGCCCTGCAGGTATAGTTCTCCTGTCTTCCCCGAATCTTCATGCTGTGAATAGCACCGGTCTCATCAATCAGGAATATCCGTTCCTTATCCATATGCTTCCCATATTCTTCCGCTTCTTCCGCATTGATCCTTGCCTTCTGCAGATCATTGCCCAGTCCTATACTGACAATACCGGAAAATCCCGCTGTTTTTTTCAGATGTTCCGGCAGATCACTGCTCTCAAGTCTGTCTGTAATACGTTTAATATGTTCCATATTCAGATAGATTTCCAATTTGCCGGTACTGCTCTTAAATACCGGTTCTATGCCTTTCTCTCTGAAATAATTCAGCATACTTTGTTTCCATTTCAGAATCTCGTATTCCTTTTCAACTTCACTTTTTCTTTCTGCTTTATCATTTCCGTCAATTCGTATTACTGCAGCAATTTTTTCTCTCTCTTTTGCTATTTTTATGTTTTTCAGACACATATCCAGCGTCTGCAGGAGCGAATGCCGGCCCGGATAAGAATAGTAGCATTCCACATTTTCTTTTTGCAGCGCTTCTACTACACTGTAAAAAGATGTAATCACAAAATCTAATTTTCCCGCCCTGCATCTTTTCAGGTAATCATCCACAAGTTCTTTTTCTTCCTGTTCCAGATCCTGGACCGACATTTTTGTGATTCTGTCGCTAAACTCTTCGACCAGATAGGAGAGCTGGTCTCTCTCCAGAATATCCTCCAGAACCATTCCATCTTTCAGGTAATCTATTCCTATTTTGTCTGGGTTTACCTCTTTTTTCTTTAAGAGATGTACTAAAAGCAGACGGTATGTGTTTTCAAGATATCCGCCGAAGTATTCTATTACATTCTCATTTCCTTTGGCCCTCTCCCTCAGGACTCTCATAGGAAGAATTCCGCTGGTGACAATTCCATTATACTGTGTGCAGATCTCATCATATATTTTTTTCATCTGTTCCAGTGTATCATACTCATAATAGTCGACTCTGCATCCATTCCAGCTTTCTTTTACATACCCTCTGCAATAATCAGCAAAATGTTTTTTCAGAATAAGGGCAATCTTTATTTCCATTTTATGTTCCTCTCCTGTTTTCACACTTTCTGATTTTTCAGCCCATTATTTCTTCACGAGTTTCCGTTTCTTGATCTCTTCCAGTTCATCGAAGATAACCTCGTTGAGAACTTTGATATAAGTTCCTTTCATACCGGAAGACCGTGATTCTATCACACCTGCACTTTCAAATTTTCTCAGAGCATTTACAATCACTGAACGGGTAATCCCCACCCGGTCTGCGATCTTGCTTGCAACCAGAATTCCCTCATCTCCGTTTAATTCATCAAAGATATGAATGATCGCTTCCAGTTCTGAAAAAGACAGCGTATTAAAAGCAGATTTAACCACCTGAATCTTTCTGTTCTCCTCTGCATTTTCCTCATGGACAGAGCGCATCATTTCCAGTCCCACTACAGTGGTCCCGTACTCGCTTACAATAATATCTTCGATGTCATAGGGTCTGGCACTTCTGTACATAAACAGAGTCCCCAGTCTTTCCCCCGCAATGTCAATGGGACTGATAATCGCCATATACTGGCTGATATTTTCTGTTTCAAATCCCAATGTCTGAAGATTTACATTTTCCTTTGTAGACAAAACACCCAATAATCTTTCATTTAACAGTTTGTCAATATATCCGCCTACTTCACTGTCGATCAGTTCTGTAATTACTTCAACTCCAGGACAAGTACCAACACCCAGCACCTTTCCTTTTCTGCTGATAACCAGAATATTTGAATCTAATGTTTCTACCATGACTTCACATATATCATTAAACAGAACCTTAGACGCATGATTGTTGTGAAGCAGTTTGTTAATCTTTCTGGTTTTATCCAATAATTGTACGCTCATGGCGAACCTCCTTTCTTTTGCAGTGTCTGGTACCGCCTGGCTTCAAAATTCAAGCCAGCGGCTAATAAACATGTTTTCTGTACTTATATCTTATTTTAACACACAATTATTCTGAAATCAATCTATGGTTTTTCTATTTTCAGTCTTTTTATCTGTTTTCTAATAATTCATGATTACGCATCTAATCGCTCTCCAATTTTCCATCAGCAGTTTAAATTTCTCCTTAAACGTTATTTCATTTTCTGAGTTTTCATCTCTTCTTCCCACTGGTGAAGCTTTCTTACTGCCTCAGGATTTTGCTTTTCCAGACGTTTTTCCAGCTTCTGTCTGCTTTTCTGCAGTTTTTCCAGTATTTCGGGATTTTCTTTTTTCAGTTCTTCCTCAATAGTTACTCTCCTTCTTTCCAGAAGGCTCAGCACCAAGTTTCTGTTTCCCGAAAGATTCTGAGGCAGCTCATCTAAATGCATCTCAATTCTTCTTAAAACTTCGTCCTCGTCAATGACACCCAGATGTTTCCAGGCATCCGCTCTTTCCGGTATTCCTGTTTCCGACAGTTTCTCAACATCCGGCAGCTTTTCGATAGATTCCATGATATGATGAACTTTTTTTTCGATTTTTTCTGCTGCCTCATCCCCAAACGCCCAGGCAAATTCTTCCATGGTATCCTCCTGCTCTGCCGGAAGTGTTCCTGTACTTTCTGTATCTTTCAAACCCTCCAGCGGATAAGGACGTTTTTCCAGGCCGTATGCGATGAGTGCAGCAGTCATAGTCCTGCGCATGATCCCCTGTTCGATCAGTTCTCCCATGCCAAGACTGCGCAGTTTTTCGTTAATAGAAGCCATATGTTCTGTGAAATAGAACTGGATTCCCCTTTTTTTCAGCCTTTCTGCTGTCATTGACAGTCCGTCTGCCGCTGTAATATCGATTCCGGTTACCGCCGCGGCATCTACAATAACACATTTTGTATTCTCTTTCAAACTATTTTCAATATCCTGCTGAAAAATTTTAATATTAGCGAAAAACAAGTTTTCACTGAATTTATAAATTACAACACTTTCTATAGGGTGTGCGTACCGGTTTCTCTTTAAATCGTAAAATCCCTCTCTGCCGGGAATGATTCCAAGAAAGGTTCTTGCGGGATCTGTGGCTTTCAGTATCACTTCCAGGAATGAAAGAAGTATCCCGATTATAATACCATATACACTGCCCAGACACAGCACTCCCGCACAAGCGGCCGCAAAAATATAAAATTCATTTCTGCTGACGCAAAACAGCCGCTTTGCCAGATGCAGCTCTACTACATTCATCAGCGCCGAAATAACGATTGCTGTCAGAACCGGGACAGGAAGACTTCCGATAAATCCGGTCCCGAACATGAGGAGCACCATCATAGAAATTCCGGCTGTAATACTCACTGCCTGGGTTTTTCCTCCAAACTGGTCATTCATCACTGTTCTTGAAATACTTCCGTTGACCGGGCAGGTTCCGGTAAATGCGGCTGCCAGGTTTCCCATGGCACAGGCAAGGATTTCCCTGTTATCCTGAATTTTATAGTCATTTTTTGATGCAAAATTATTTTCCGCCAAAAGAGTCTCTGCCATAACCACCACTGCGATGGTCAAACTTCTTCCCGCTGCGTGGGTAATATCCACCTGACTCCAGTCCGGCAGATAAAATCCGGGAAGCCCTGGTTCCACAGATGCCAGCAGCTTAACTCCATAATCATCAATATGAAAAATTTCGGTTGCTCCCACTCCCAGTACCATCAGTACAATGGCTGCAGGAAATCTTGGTATGTATTTCTTGGCAGCTGTCAGAAAAAGGAGAGAACCTGCTCCAAACAATGCAGATAAAAGATTCACATGTTTTAATGCCTCTCCTATATGCTCCAGCAGTTCCAGCAATTCTCCTGTTCCGGAACTGCTTCCCAAAATTTTGGGAATCTGCATCAGGATGATCGTCAGGGCGATACCGCTGATAAATCCTCCCATAACAGGCATGGAAATATAATTTACGATCTTCCCTGATTTCAGAAAATAAAAAAACAAAAGCCAGAATCCGGTAAAAAGCGCCATCATGGGAATGTAATGCATTGCTGCTTCCGACTGTGCCTCAATTCCCAGGGAAGCCAGCGCAGAACCTACAATGGCTGCCGGTGCAGCATCCACTCCCAGGATAAATTGAGGGGAACTGGAAAACACCGCAAAAAAAAGTATGGGAAAGACAGAACCATAAAGTCCGTACACCGCAGGCAGTCCTGCTACCTCTGCATACCCCATGGATATGGGAATAGACACTGCCGCGATAATAATCCCTGTAAAAATATCCTTGGCCAGATACTGCTTTTTATAACTTTTCAGTGTCTGAAAAAGTAATCTCTGATTCATAATTTTATCCCCTTTCGGCCTTCAGGTCAGCTCTTTGAAAAACCCGAAAGCAAAAAGCGGCCTGTATCCATTCCGATAGCAGACCGCATCTTTCTCTCTTTTAAGAATTCTTTTCCTGAACAGCCTCTTCCTTTGGCTTTATCATTACATAACCGCACTGGCTGTCTGCGCAGACCAATTTGTTTCCTTTTTCTACCATATGGCCGCCGCAGGATGGACATTTTTCCCTGGAAGGCTTCTGCCAGGACATGAATTCACACTCAGGGTTATTTTCACAGCCATAATAAAGGCGTCCTTTCTTACTCCGCCTGATGACCACCTCTTTTCCGCACAGCGGACAGGGAACACCGATTTTCTCCAGGTACGGCTTGGTATTCTTACATTCCGGAAATCCGGGACATGCGAGAAATTTTCCGTGAGGACCATATTTGATCACCATGTTCCTTCCGCACAGTTCGCAGACTACATCTGTGACCTCGTCCTCTATTTTTACCTGCTCCAGCTCTTTCTGGGCAGTCTTGACCGCTTCGTCCAGATCCGGGTAAAAGTTTCGGATGACTGTTTTCCACGCAACTTTTCCCTCTCCGACACAGTCCAGCAGTTCCTCCATGGTAGCGGTGAAATGCACATCCACAATGCTGGGAAAAGAATGTTTCATAATATTATTTACTACCTCTCCCAATTCTGTCATATACAGATTCTTATTTTCTTTTGCCACGTATCTTCTTGCGATAATCGTTGTAATAGTAGGCGCATAAGTACTCGGCCGTCCGATTCCCAATTCTTCCAGTGTCTTGACCAGGGATGCCTCGGTATAATGTGCCGGAGGCTGTGTAAAGTGCTGCTGGTTCTTGAATCCATTAAGGCTGATTTTTGTGTTCTCATCCAGGCTCTTTACCAGAAGCTGATTTTCTGCTTTCTCTTCATCCTCCTGGATATATACTGCCATAAATCCGTCAAATTTCAGTTTAGAAGCCGCTACTGTAAAGTAATATTCCCCGCCCTGGATTTTTACAGAAGTGGTCTCGTATTTGGCAGGCTGCATACGGCTTGCGGTGAACCGTTTCCAAATCAGCTGATACAGCCGATACTGATCTCTGGTAAGAGATTCCTTGACAGATAAGGGGGTTCTTGTAATATCTGTAGGACGGATCGCTTCATGGGCGTCCTGGATATTTCTTTTTTTATCTTCTGTCTTCTCTGAATCCGCTGTATATTCTGCGCCATATTCTCCGGTGATATATTCTCTTGCCGCTGCGTCAGCCTCCTCTGAAATGCGGGTAGAGTCAGTACGCAGGTAAGTGATAATACCAATCGTTCCGCTGCCTTTGATATCTACTCCTTCATAGAGCTGCTGTGCCAGCCTCATCGTCTTCTGCGTGGAAAAATTCAGTACTTTGGAGGCCTCCTGCTGCAGAGTACTGGTTGTGAACGGAAGGGGAACTTTCTTGGTCCGTTCTCCTTTTTTCACCTCTGCAATATGGTAGGAAACACCATTAAGCTCATTTAAAATTTTGTCCAGCTCTTCTTTTGATTTAATATTGATTTTTTTATTTTTTGTTCCGTAAAATTTGGCTGTTAAAGGCTTTCTCTCTCCCTCTACAGCAAATTCTCCGTCCAGGGTCCAGTATTCTTCCGGAATAAAACGGTCAATCTCCGCCTCTCTGTCTCCGATAATACGCAGCGCTACAGACTGAACTCGCCCTGCACTCAGCCCTCTTTTTACTTTTTCCCACAAGAGAGGACTGATTCTGTATCCCACCATACGGTCCAGGATACGTCTGGCCTGCTGTGCGTCCACCAGATCCATATTAATATCCCTTGCCTGTTTAATGGAAGCTTTCACTGCAGTCTTTGTAATCTCATTAAAAGTAATGCGGCGCATTTTTTTCTCATCCAGCTTCAGGGCATAGGATAAGTGCCAGGATATGGCTTCCCCCTCGCGGTCCGGGTCAGTTGCCAGATAAACTTTATCTGCTTTTTTTGCCGCTTTTCTAAGGGCAGCAAGAATATCTCCTTTTCCGCGGATAGTAATATATTTTGGTTCATAATCATTCTCTACATCAACGCCCAGCTGACTTTTCGGCAAATCTCTTACATGTCCGTTGGAAGCCATAACTTCATAGCTGCTTCCAAGAAATTTTTTAATGGTCTTCACTTTTGCCGGTGACTCTACAATCACTAGATATTTCGCCATGGTCAACCTCCTGCTCTGGCATAGTAATTTTTCACAGGCTCCTCTACAAGCCCTTCTAATTCTAATTTCAGCAGAATCTCCATTATCTTCTTCATCTCCAGAGGTACTGCCTGAAAGATTTCTTCTATATTTTTTGGTTGTAAATCCAGACAACTATACACCATTTCTTCCTGGCTTGCAAGTCTTATCTGGGAATTTGAACCGAAATCTTTCCCTGAAAACCTCTGGATTTTTAATTCTTCCAGCAAAATTTCCGTACAATAAGCCACTCCTGCACCGTCTGCGATCAGCTTGTTGCACCCTTCGCTCAACAGGTCTCCCACCCTTCCCGGAAGGGCATAAACTGGTTTTCCCTGTTCCACAGCAAAACCGGCTGTAATAAGAGAACCGCTTCTTTCCTTTGCTTCGATGACCAGGACCAGATCTGCAAGCCCGCTGATGATCCTGTTTCTCCTTGGAAAGTTTCTTCCGTAAGGCGGCATCCCCGGCTGAAACTCTGAGAGAATTCCTCCTCTCTTCCAGATTTCCATATATTCCTGTCTGTTCTGGGTCGGGTAGCAGATATCGACACCGCATCCCAGGACTGCAAAAGTTTTTCCTCCTCCGTCCAGTGCACCTTTGTGTGCGCTTCTGTCAATCCCTCTGGCAAGTCCGCTGATGATCTGTACACCGCATCCTGCCAGTTCCCTTGCAAAAAGGTATGCCTGTTTTTCTCCATAACGGCTGCAGTCTCTGGCACCCACAATGGCTGCTGAGGGAATTTTATCATCCGGAATCTCCCCTCTTATGTACAGCTTTTTGGGCATGTCCCCATAAGGTTTCAGTCTTTCCGGATAACACTTGTCCTCACAGGTACATTCCCACGATCTTCCTGCTGTTTCCATCCCCGGATATCTGTTTTCTTTTTTCTCTCCTGCATCCTCAGGTCTCACTCTTTCTCTTCCCCCTTTCTCTGGGAAGTTATTTCATTTCTGTTGTCTTAATTCCAGTATTTCCTGTCCATTGCTCTTAAAAAAACAGCTTCGCTGACATGTTCCTCCTGTATCTCGTCCCTGTCCTCCAGATCTGCAATGGTTCTGGCTGTTTTTAAAATCTTATGATAGGCACGCATACTGAGATTCATTTTTTCATAGGCTTTTTTCAGCAATTTTTTTCCGCCTGGACTAAGAGGGCAGTATTTCTCCAAATTGCGCACCGGTATGCCGCTGTTAAAGCGGATTCTGGTCCCTCCATACCTTTTTCTCTGGATCTTGTGGACTCTTGAAATTTCCCGCCGGATTTCTTCAGTAGTTTTTCCTGTTTCCTTTTTCAAAATTTTTTCTATTGGAACATCCTGAACTTCTGTACAAATATCAAAGCGATCCAGCAAAGGCCCGCTGATTCTCCGCAGATACCTGTGTACTTCCTGCTCCGAACAGCTGCATCGGTTTCTGTCCGGGTAATATCCGCAGGGGCATGGGTTCATGGCTGCTGCTAAAAGAAAATCTGCAGGAAAGGTGCAGACTGCCGCAGACCTGGAAATACAGATTTTTCTTTCTTCCAAAGGCTGCCTTAAAATCTCCAAAGTCCTCCTTGAAAATTCCGGCAGCTCATCCAGAAAAAGAATTCCCCTGTGGGCAAGTGTGATCTCTCCCGGTCTTGGATACCGTCCCCCGCCTGCCATAGACTGAGGTGATATGGTATGATGAGGACTGCGGAAAGGTCTGCTGGTCACCAGGGGGTTTTCCTCGGAAAGAAGCCCCGCCGCACTGTAGATTCTGGATACCTCCATGCTCTCCTCCCAGGTCATCTCCGGAAAAATCCCGGGAATCCTGCTGGCGATCATGGTTTTTCCCGAACCCTTTGTACCAATCAGAAGCAGATTATGAAATCCTGCGGCGGCAATCACCGCTGCTCTTTTTGCTGCTTCCTGTCCGATAATATCAGCAAAATCTTCCGCCCGGTTTTTTTTGCCCTGCTCCCATCTTCCTTTGGACGCTTCTCCGACTCCCCAGTCTTTCTTCCCTGCATACTCCTCAAGCTCTTTCAGACTGCGGATTCCGAGCACAGAAATCCTTCCGGGAACTTCCGCCTCCTTCCTGTTTTCCTCCGATACAATACACAGCCGATATCCCTTCCTTGCCGCCAGCTCTGCCAGGGGCAATATTCCTTTCACCGGCTTTACTTCACCGTTTAAACTCAGCTCTCCCGCCATGCAGACCCCCTGCACTGCTTCCTGCTTCATATAGCCGAAAGCACACAAGAGTGCGGCCGCAATGGGCAGATCAAACCTGGTCCCTTCTTTCCTGATATCTGCCGGAGAAAGGTTCACGGTAATTCTGCGCGCCGGAAAAGTAAACCCGGTATTTCTAAGTGCTGTCCAAACTCTCTCCTGTGCCTCTTTTACCTGAGAATTGAGATATCCCACCATAGAAAACATAGGGAGCCCGGTGCTTACGTCTGCTTCCACCTCCACAGGAACACAATCTACCCCGCTGATGGCTGCTGAGGCAACTTTACTGAACATAACTCTTCCTTTCCGCTGCAGCACGACGCAGCTCCAATGAAAGCACCGCCCCTTAAGACAGCAGTTTCATCTGAAAATCATCTTGTCTCTGGTTTCTTTTTCAAAGTTATACATCCTAAAAAATTTTTATGCAAAATTGAAATCATCGGCAGAACTGCCTGGATTTTATATTTAGAAATGCTGTGATCATTTAAAAATAGTATACCTGTTTTTTTCTTTCTTCACAAGGAAAAAACAGGCTGATTTTTTCACAAAATTCACTGAAAAAAATATACCTTCTTTTGTTTCATTTTTTTCTCACTGTTTTTTATTCACACAGATATTTTACAGTGGAAAAGCACAAAATCTCTCTTTTCTACATAGACTAGAATTAAAGTCATCTGAGGTAAGCCTGTGAAGACATTTCTAAAGCCCCTGACACCGGAAGAGGAACAGCATTATCTTCAGGAATACCAACAGGGCAGCCTGGAAGCGAAAAATATTCTTATTGAACGCAATCTCCGTCTGGTCGCGCATATTGTAAAAAAATATCAGGGGACGCCGGAAGACCTGGATGATCTGATCTCCATCGGAACCATCGGATTAATTAAAGCCATTCATACCTTTGATGCCAGCAAGTCAAGCCGGCTTTCCACTTACGCAGCTCGCTGTATTGACAATGAACTTCTCATGCTTCTGCGTTCCAAAAAGAAAACCAGCCGTGAGGTTTCCCTCTATGACCCCATCGGCACTGATAAAGAGGGAAATGAAATCAGCCTTCTGGATGTGATCGAATCCGAGCCTGTGGATGTAGTAAAGAATTACTCCATGAAACAGGATACAGCCCTTCTTTATAAACTCCTGCCCAGGGTTTTAACAAAAAGAGAGCAGGAGATCATCAAACTCCGTTACGGACTGTACGGAGAAGAAGAATTGACTCAGCGGGAAATAGCAAAGCGGCTGAATATCAGCCGCTCTTATGTGTCACGGATTGAAAAGAATGCTCTCCTGAAGTTAAGAGAATATTTCTGAACAAACCGCAGCAGTCCCTATTGTTCTTTTCTTCTGAGAATGTCATACCTCTCCGGCGTCTGGCTCAGTTTCACATACAATACCTGCTGAGGGTGAGGCGCGCTTTCCTGCTCTTCGCCCTCCTCATTGAGGATCTTTTCCACTGTCACAGAAATGTTTCTCCCGTCCGGCTTCATGATCTCGATCTCTTCTCCCACAGAAAATTTATTTCTCTGCTCGATCCTGCAGAAACCGTCGCTCACCTCTCCCGCAATACCAAGATAAGTATATCCTTTCTCATAGGTGTTATTGTCATAAATCTGGGAAGTCTCATCTGTCTTTCCGTAGAAAAATCCTGTGGTAAACTGCCTGTAAGTGCAGCTCCTGATCTGCTCTTTATACCATTCCATATTCGCCTGATAGCATTCCGGAGACTGGAAATAATCATCAATCGCTTTTCTGTAAGTCCTTGCCACGGTTGCCACATAGAGGGCTGTCTTCATACGCCCCTCAATCTTCAGGCTGTCGATCCCGCAGTTCAGCACATCGTCCATATGCTCGATCATACAAAGATCCTTGGAATTAAAAATATAAGTGCCTCTCTCATTTTCGTAGACCGGCATATACTCTCCTGGTCTTGACTCTTCCACAATGGAATATTTCCAGCGGCAGGGATGGGTACATGCTCCTTGGTTGGCATCTCTTCCTGTAAAATAATTAGAAAGCAGGCATCTGCCCGAATAGGAAATGCACATGGCACCGTGAACAAAAGTCTCAATCTCCATCTCATCCGGAATATGGGTACGGATTTCCCGAATCTCCTCCAGAGAAAGTTCTCTGGCACTGACTACCCTTTTCGCTCCCAGATTCCACCAGAACAAATAAGTGCCATAATTAGTATTATTTGCCTGCGTGCTCACATGAAGCTCAATCTCCGGGCAGACTTCCCGGGCAATCATAAAAACGCCCGGATCAGAAATGATCAGCGCATCCGGATGAATTCCCTTTAATTCTTTAAAATATTCTCTGACACCCTCCAGGTCTCTGTTGTGTGCCAGAATATTGGCTGTAACATAAACTTTTACGCCGTGTTCATGGGCAAAGGCAATCCCTTTCTCCATATCTTCCATAGAAAAATTCTTTGCCTTGGCTCTCAGCCCGAAGGCTTCTCCGCCGATATAGACTGCATCGGCGCCAAAAATCACAGCAGTCTTTAAAACTTCCAGGCTGCTTGCCGGAATCAATAATTCTGGTTTACGAACCATAACTGTTCTCCTGTTTCTTTACGCTTAAAGTTACTCCGTCCCCCAGAGGCAGAATCGAAGTCTCCAGCAGTTCATGATGTTTCAGCACATAAAGATATTCCCTCATGCGCTTATAAATCGTCCGGTTTCTTCTCTCTACCGCAAAATGGGACTCTATCAGATCTCCATCCTGCAGTACATTGTCAGACAGCAGAATACCTCCCGGATTTAAAAGCCTCAAAATATCCGGCAAAAAATGAATGTACTGTCCTTTTGCCGCATCCATAAAAATGAAGTCAAATGGCTCTTCTAAGGTTTTCAAAATTTCTCCTGCATCACCGGGAATCAGGGTAATCTGATGCTCTTTCCCCGCTTGTTTGAAATTTTCCCTGGCAATGGGAATTCTTTTTTCATAGTTCTCTATAGTTATGATCTTACAGTCCCTCTCCCCGTAGGTACTCATCAGCAATGCAGAAAATCCTACCGCTGTGCCCACTTCCAGGATTCTTCTTGGACGTTTTATCTGAAGCAGGACTTTGAGAAAACTCTGCATTTCCCTTCGTATGATGGGAACCCGGTTTTTCAGGGCCTCCTGTTCCAGCTGGTTTAAAAATTCTGTATTTCCCCGGTCCAGGGAATTGATGTAAGTGACCATCCGTTCATCTACAATCACTGTGCCGCCCCTTCCCCTGTCTCAGTACTTGCATCCGGTTCCGAACTTCCCTCAGGGGCTCCTGTATCCGGCTGTCCTTCCAGATTTTCTTTTGCCAGGATCTCCATCATTTCATCGGCTGTCATGCCGGTATCCAGGATGTAAGTTCCCGCCTGCAGTTTTCCCCTGTAATTTGAAAGAAGCTCCTGCACCACAAAGATCTTTGCATCGTCAATGAGACCTTTCTTTTCCAGGATCCTTCCAATCTCATACACAGAATCTCCTTTATCAACCACTACTGTAATGTCACGGACATCATCTCCCTGGTCCATAGGCTCCTGATTAAAAACTGCATACCCGAAATGGTAAGACGCCCTGCTGATATAAATCACAGCAAAAATCACACCAATATAAATCAGTGTCCGCAGGAATCCCTCTGCCACAATAAACTTTTTCTCCTGTTTTCTGACTTCTTTTCCCATGGTGTTCTCCTCTATGATAAATCCGGGACATCCAGGTTAATCCCCTGATGGATTGCTGTACTGATCCCCTGGAGCTGCCTGCACAATGCCAGTTCGCTCTCCATAAAACGGTTGACTTCCGGTATCCTGCAGAGTTCTTCCATACGCTCGTCTACGTGATCAATCACCTCATACAGGTTGATCTCCTCAGATTCTGTCTGAATACGATAGTTCAGCACACGCAGCTCATCAATCTGTCTTTTTAATTCCGGATTTTTATTTACAACTTCCAGTGCTTCACAATACTGTTTATACACACTGCCGTTCTTGACAGCCGAAATCAGCATCTGCGTACACGTATCGATAAAACTCATCTTTTTATGCCTCCATAATGATCGGAAGAATCATCGGGCTTCTCTTGGTCCGTTTCCACAGGAATTCTCCTAAGGAATCCTTGATCACATTCTTAATCTTTCCCCAGTCTGTAATATGCTTGTCCAGGCAGACGTCAATGGCATCTTCCACAATAATCCTTGCCTCATCCATCAGATCCTCAGATTCCCTCACATAAACAAATCCTCTGGATACAATATCCGGTCCTGCAAGAAGCCTGCTGCTGTGCTTTTCTAATGTAAGAACAACGATCATAATACCGTCCTCCGCCAGATGCTGTCTGTCTCTTAAGACAATATTTCCTACATCTCCCACACCCAGGCCATCTACCAGGATTGCCCCAGTCCGTACTTTTTCTGTCACTCTTGCAGGTTCTTCCCAGTTTAACTCCAGCACATCCCCGGAAGAAAGGATAAAGATATTTTCCTTGGGTATTCCCAGCTCCCTTGCAACTCCTGCCTGTGCCTTCAAATGTCTGTATTCACCGTGAACCGGAATCGCGTATTTCGGTTTTACCAGAGAATAGATCAGCTTGATCTCTTCCTGGCAGGCATGTCCTGACACATGTGCATCCTGAAAGATCACGTCAGCGCCCTTGCGGCTCAGTTCATTGATCACCTTGGACACGGCCTTTTCATTTCCGGGAATCGGATTGGAGCTGAAAATAATCGTGTCGTTTGGTTTAATTGTAACTTTCTTATGAATATTTGCCGCCATACGTGACAGCGCCGCCATGGATTCTCCCTGGCTTCCTGTTGTGATAAGCACCACCTTGTCATCCGGATAATTCCTGATCTGGTCAATATCCACCAGAGTTTTATCCGGTATCTGCAGATATCCCAGCTCCGCGGCTGTTCCAATGACATTGACCATGCTTCTGCCTTCCACTGCTACTTTTCTGCCGTATTTGTAAGCAGAATTGATGATCTGCTGCACACGGTCCACATTAGACGCAAAAGTCGCAATGATGATCCTCGTATTTCTGTGTTCTGAAAAAATATTATCAAAAGTTTTCCCCACTGTCCTTTCTGACATGGTAAACCCTTTTCTTTCCGCATTAGTACTGTCGCACATCAGCGCCAGTACGCCTTTTCTTCCGATCTCCGCAAATCTCTGCAGATCGATAGCATCTCCGAATACCGGCGTATAGTCCACTTTAAAGTCCCCTGTATGGATTACGGTTCCTGCCGGGGAATAGATTGCCAGCGCAGATGCATCCTGAATACTGTGGTTCGTTTTTATAAATTCGATTCGGAAACAGCCCAGATTGATAGACTGTCCATGTTTGATCACTTTCCGTTTTGTGGTTCTTAAAAGATTATGTTCTTTCAGTTTATTATCGATAAGTCCCACAGTCAGTTTCGTAGCATACACAGGCACGTTGATCTCTTTTAATACATAAGGCAGTGCACCGATATGATCCTCATGTCCGTGGGTGATCACAAAGCCCTTGACTTTATCAATATTGTCCTTTAAATAACTTACATCAGGGATTACCAGATCTATTCCCAGCATATCGTCCTCCGGGAAAGAAAGTCCGCAGTCCACTACGACAATACTGTCTTCATACTCAAAGGCAGTAATATTCATTCCAATCTGTTCCAGTCCGCCCAATGGAATGATCTTCAATTTTCCACTATTATTTTTTTTCAATTTTTTTCCTCCAATTATTCATACACGTTCCTATTCAAAATCAATATCGTCCAACATGGCAGCAAAGACCTTATAAACCGCATCATATTCTGTGTCATCTTCCACGAATACATAGCAGCCTTCTTCGTCGCCGTCCTCAGAAATGTCTTTTAAAATATATGCCGCACTTCCGTTCTCTTCGTCATTTTCTTCCGGGTCGATCACCAAAAGATAATTGACTCCTCCCACTCTTGTCTGTTCCAGAATCCCAAATTCTAATTCTGTTCCGTCTTCTCCGTCAAAAATTACTGTTTCCATAGTTTCGTCCTTTCTTTTTCATTTTTCAGGCATACACAGAACCCGGACACACGCCTGCTTTCTCCCGAACTGCCGTCCGGTTCAGGCAGAAATCAAACTGTGCCCGGGTTTGCTTTTGCATCTAAATAGCCCTGCAGAATAAAAACTGCGGCTATCATATCCACATATTTACTTCTGTTTTCTCTTCGTACACCGGATTCCATCAGTGTACGGTTTGCTTCCACAGTGGTAAGCCTTTCATCCCACATCACAACGGGCAGCCCCAGCCTGCGTTCCAGCATCTCTTTCAGCTGCAGAGATTTTTCAGCCCGTTCTCCGACCGTATTATTCATATTCTTAGGAAATCCCAGCACAATTTCCCCTACTTCGTATTCTTTTACCAGTTCTTCCAACCTGCGGAGAGATTTCCGCAGTTTGTTTTCTTCCTCTCTGCGGATGATCTCAATCCCCTGGGCAGTAATGCCCAGAGGGTCGCTGACGGCAACCCCTATGGTCTTCGAACCGTAATCAAGCCCCATAATCCTCATAGGCTAATCACGTTTCCAGGATTTGTGCTTAATATATTCTTTCAGAAGTTCCTCCACCAGCTCGTCTCTCTCCACTTTCATAATGGTGCTTCTTGCACCTTTATGGCTGGTGATATAAGTAGGATCTCCTGACATAATATATCCCACGATCTGATTCACCGGATTATATCCCTTTTCTGTCATTGCATTATATACCAGATCCAGAACCTCTTTTACGCGTACTTCCGGGTCCGTTTTCACTTTAAAATACTGTGTATTTTCTAAATTTGCCATGCTGTTTCACGCCCTTATCTATAATTTCTTTCTTAATTGTTCTTTATGCTGCACCGGCATCTGCCGGGGATTTTCTAACGAGCATACCTCTGCAACTATGATACTATTCTAATATATCTCGTTTGGAAATTCAACCGTTATATTGCGCAAATAAAAACACCCTCTTCGGCAAAACCTCCTACAGTTCCCGATTTTATGCAATTTTCCAGATTTTCATCGGACTTTACAGCCGCTTTGAGATATTCCCTGGTATGTCCGATCCACCAGGTTTCTCCCTGTATCTCGGCTGTTTCCTCAAAAAGGATTTCCACCTGTTTCCCAAGGAATTTCTCCATATACTGCTGTTTATGCTCTTTTCCCATTTGGATCAGCACATGACTTCTCCTGGTCTTCTCCTGCTCGGAAACCTGTCCCTCCATCTGGTCCGCCCGGGTTCCTTTTCTTCTGGAATACTTAAAAATATGCGTCTCATAAAAGTCAGCTGTATCGATCATTTTTCTGGACTCTTCAAACTCTTCCTCTGTCTCCTGGGGGAATCCCACGATCACATCGGTTGTCAGCGCGGGATTTTCAAAATAGTGCCTCAGAATCCTGCAGCCTTCCAGATACTCCTGTGCTGTATATCTCCGGTTCATTCTCTTTAAGGTTGCGTCACACCCACTCTGCAGCGATAAATGGAAATGGGGACAGATTTTCGGCATTCTGCTTAATTTTTCCGCGAACTCTTCCGTAATAATGCGGGGTTCCAGAGAACCCAGGCGGATCCTTCTGACTCCTTCTTCTTCATGCACTGCCTCAATAAGGGACATGAGAGATTCTCCGCAGTCGATCCCATAGGAACTTAAATGGATTCCGGTAAGAACAAATTCCTGGTATCCATTTTGCGTAAGACGCCTTACCTCTTCCAGCACCTCTTCTTTTTTTCTGCTGCGCACCCTTCCTCTTACATAGGGAATAATACAGTAACTGCAGAACTGATTGCATCCGTCCTGCACTTTCAGATAAGCCCTGGTATGTTCTCCCGTAGCTGACAGTTTCAGACTTTCATACTCCACAGGCTTCTCAAGATCCAGCACTTCTTTTTCCTGTCCACCGCCTTTTTTATAATTTTCCAGAATAAACAGAAGATCCTGTTTCCTGTTATTTCCCAGTACAATATCAATGGCATCGTCGATCTTTCCCATATCCTTTTGTGCCTGTACATAACAGCCCGCGGCAATGACAACAGCTTCCGGATTCATCTTTCTTGCCTTGTGGAGCATCTGTCTGGATTTCCTGTCCGCGATGTTTGTCACTGTACAGGTATTAATAATATAAACATCTGCTCCGGGGGCAAAAGGAACGATCTCATAGCCTGCTTCTGCCAGCATTTCCTGCATGGCCTCCAATTCATAAGCATTTACTTTACAGCCTAAATTATGCAATGCTACTTTTTTTTTCATATAATTTTCTTCCTTTGATTTTTTATGTTAAGCGTTTTGACGAATAGTCACCTGTTTCTTTGTATTTTATTTTTCTTTTTTCATATTGACTTTTTGTGCCAATAAAGGTAACATTATCCTTGTAAAAAGCAAATAACTTAAAACAAGTAAGGGAGGATTTTTCCAATGAAAACAGTAAAAATTTCACTGAATTCCATTGACAAAGTTAAATCTTTTGTAAATGAGATTACTAAATTTGATTATGATTTTGATCTGGTATCAGGTAGATACGTAATCGACGCAAAATCTATTATGGGTATCTTTTCCTTAGATTTATCTAAACCTATTGACTTAAATATTCATGCAACAGATGCTGCTTTAGACGAAATTCTGGAAGTATTAAAACCATATTTAGCATAATCATGTATCTTATACCTTAAAGGGCTGCCGCTTTGCGGCGGTCCTTTTTTTCAGGAGGAAACGCAGACGGCGAATCCTCCTGCTCTCTATTCACAGATAATCGTTTCCGCTGTCTCCACAGCTTCTTTTACCATTTCGTCGATCTTGTCCTGCAGCTTTTCCTCTGAACGCTTGATGATCTCAATATTCGGCTTGGTCACCGGATGTTTTGCCACAAAAATCGTGCAGCAGTCCTCATAAGGCAGGATGGAAGTCTCATAAGTATTGATCTTCGTCGCCACATCCACGATCTCCTGCTTATCGAAGCCGATGACCGGACGGAATACCGGCATGGTGCAGACTTCATTGGTAGCCGCCAGGCTGTGTATGGTCTGGCTTGCTACCTGTCCGATGCTCTCTCCCGTAACCAATGCCATGCAGCCGTCCGCCCTGGCGAACTGCTCTGCGATCTTCATCATATAACGCCGCATGATGATCGTCAGCTCTTCATGAGGGCACTTATCATAGATGTAAAGCTGGATATCGGTAAAGTTTACTACATGGAGACGGATAGGACCGCTGTAGCGTGCCACAAGTTTTGCCAGATCCACCACTTTCTGTTTTGCTCTTTCACTGGTGTACGGTGGTGCATGGAAATAAACTGCGTCAATCTTCACACCTCTCTTGGCGATCATGTAACCTGCCACCGGACTGTCGATACCGCCGGAAAGCAGCAGCATGGCGCTTCCGTTCGTTCCAAGAGGCATTCCTCCCGGTCCCGGGATATTCTCAGAATACAGATAGATCTTATTGCGGATCTCCACATTGATAAACACGTCAGGATGATGTACATCCACCTTCATATTAGGGCATGCGTCCAGGATCACGCCTCCCAGGGCGCTGCTGACCTCCATGGACTGCATAGGATAACTTTTCTTGTTTCTCCTGGTATTTACCTTAAAGGTGAGATTTCTGTCTCCATATACTTTTTTTACATACTCTGCCACTTCTTTGGACAGAGCCTCAAATCCTTCATCTTCCAGGACGATAGCCGGACAGATACCATAAATGCCGAATACCCTCTTTAATGCCTCAACGGTCTCTTCATAATCAAATTCACTCTGGGCATAAATAAAAATACGCCCCATTTCCTTTACAATCTTAAAACTTCCTTCTACATTGCGCAGCTGGTATTTGATCTGGTCTACCAGGGCATCCTCAAAGATATAGCGGTTTTTCCCTTTAATGGCAATCTCTGCATATTTGATCAAAAATGCTTTATACATACAATTTCCTTTCTTTCCTTCTATTTCCTTGCATATCTGCGAAGCATAGGCATCACTTTTTTCAGTGCTTCCAGGGTATAATCCAGTTCCTCTCTGACAGTAAACTCACTGAAACTGAATCTCACTGCTGATTCCTTCCTTTCAGCTGAAAGCCCCAGAGCAGTCAAAGATGGGCTACCTGATCTTTTATGGCTGGAGCAGGCGCTTCCCGCTGATACATAAATCCCCATATCTTCCAGCGCATGAAGCAAGACTTCACTGCGCACTCCCAAAAAGCTCACGTTTAAAATATGAGGCGCTCCATTTTCTGGTTTTGGTCCGTTGATCTTTACATTTTCTATTTTTCCCAGTTCTTCTGCAAAATACAGCTTCAAGGTCTTCATATGTTCTGTATTGCTGTCCAGATTTTTGTAAATCTTTTCTGCAGCTGTTCCAAGCCCTGCAATCCCCGGTACGTTGTCTGTGCCGGAGCGCATACCGTTCTGCTGTCCTCCTCCCAGGATCAAAGGGCGGATCTTTGCCTTGTCGCTGATGTATAAAAAGCCTGTTCCTTTTGGTCCGTGAATCTTATGTCCGCTGACAGACAGAAGGTCGATCCCCATCCTTTTCGGATAGATCCTGTACTTGCCGTATGCCTGAATGGCGTCTACATGATAAAGGGTTCCGGGATTTTTTTCTTTAATGATCTTTCCTATCTCTTCTACGGGCAGTACTGCTCCTACCTCGTTATTTACAAACATGGCAGATACCAAGATTGTATCTTCCCTCAGAGCTTCCTTCAGCGTTTCCAGGGAAAGATTTCCCTCTTCATCCACCGGAATCCTGGTGATCTCAAATCCCTGTTCTTCCAGCCAGGCCATGGGCGCAGACACAGCCGCGTGTTCAAACACGGTAGTAATGATGTGCTTTCCCTGCCGCTGTTTCGCCAGGGCAGTTCCCATCAGCGCCCAGTTATCCCCTTCCGTTCCTCCGGAAGTAAAATAAATCTCTTTTTCCTGTACTTTTAATGTGGCGGCGATTTTCTTTGCCGCATCTTTGACATACTTCTCTGCCTCTACACCTTTCAGATGCATGGCGGAAGGATTTCCGTAGTCTTCCATCATAGTCTTCACCACAATGTCACGGACCTCTTCATAACATCTGGTAGTAGCAGAATTATCCAGATATGCTTCCATTTTTATTCCTCCAGTTCAAACATCAGGATGGACAGTATGGTAAGCCCTGCTGTTTCGGTGCGAAGTATCCTCTTTCCCAGTGTGATAGCACGGGCTCCTGCCTGTGCTGCCAGTTCAACTTCCGCTTCCTCGAATCCGCCTTCCGGACCGATGAATACCCCCACTGACTGTCCTTTTTTAATTTCCCTGATCCTCTCTTTTGTCTCCTGCATTCCCTTGGCCAGCTCATAGGGCATCAGCACCACATCCAGTTCCTTTGCAAAATCTACCGCTTCCGGAAAGGTCATGACATGGGACACCTCTGGCACATACATTCTTTTAGACTGCTTTGCTGCACTCTCGGCAATGGCCTGCCATCTGGCATTTTTCTTCTCTTCTTTTTTCTTGTCTAATTTTACCACCGCCCGCCGGGAGGCAACCGGGATGATCTGGTGAACTCCCAGTTCTACGGCTTTCTGTATGATCAGCTCCATCTTATCTCCCTTGGGCAGTCCCTGGAAAAGATAGATTTTGGAGGAAAGCTCATAGCCTGCCTCCTGGACATACATAATGTGGGCAGTGATCTGGTCTTCTTTCATTTCCCTGATATAACAGGTATACTCCAGATTTTCTCCGCTGCTGATCAGAATCTCTTCTCCCTGTTTCATGCGCAGTACATTCTTAATATGATTCACATCACTGCCGCAGATCCTGATCTCTTTTTCCCCTACCTGGGAAGGTTCTACAAAAAAACGATACATAGCAGTTTCCTCAGTTCTTTCTGGCAGTTACAGAAACCCACTCTCCCTGGTGAGTCACTTCAAGCACCTCAAGTCCTGCTTCCTTTACTGCGCTTACTACAGTTTCCTCTTTTACATCAATAATTCCGGAAGTAATATAGATACCGCCTTTTTTCATGTGATTTACGATCACCGGAGTCAGGGGAACCAGCACATCGGCAAGAATATTTGCAGCAACAATATCATATTTCTCGTATCCCACTGTATCCTGCACTTCTTTATCATCAATGATATTTCCGATCATCATATCAAATTTTTCTTTTGGGATCTCATTTGCCTCTTTATTCTCCTCCACTGCCGGAACCGCGCAGGGATCCAGATCAGTTCCCACCGCATGCTTCGCTCCAAGTTTCAGCGCTACAATGGAGAGAATCCCGCTTCCTGTTCCTACATCCAGAAGTTCTGTATCTTCTTTTACATACTTTTTCAGCTGGCGTATACAAAGCTGGGTGGTCTCATGCATACCGGTTCCAAAAGCTGTGCCCGGATCGATATGGATGATCATCCTCCCTTTATCCTCTTCTTTTACTTTTTCCCAGGAAGGAATAATAAGAATATCATCTACATAAAACTGTTTAAAATACTGCTTCCAGTTATTGATCCAGTCAATATCTTCTGTCTCATCCACAGTAATGCTGCCTTCCCCGATATCCAGAAAATCACGAAGTCCGTCAAGCTCCGCCTGTACCTGAGAAAGGATGGCAGCTTCATCTGTCTTTTCTCCGCCCTTTAACAATTCACCGTCTTCGGTCTCTTCCACAAAGAAACTTAGATATGCAGTACCGTCATCTTCCTGCATCTGAGGCAGGATATCCACAAACATCTGCTCTTTTTCCATAGCCGTCAGCGGCACATTATCCTCGATCTGAGCGCCTTCCAGTCCGATATCATACAGGGTACTGATGATGATATCCTCTGCCTCTGTAGTTGTCTTTATTCTGAATTTTTTCCACTTCATAATACACAGCTCCTGTTTTTCTTTTTCAATACGGGGTAAGGTATACCCCTTGCTATCTGCGGTTCATGCCGCGCAAATATATCCAATCTATTTGTTTCTCTCCAGCCCGTCACACAAAGAAAAAAGTAAGGGTAATCGTCACGACAGAAAGCAGAGTGGTAACGATGATGCCTTCCGCAATAGTCCTGGAATCCCTGCCGTATTGTTCTGAAAGCATTGCCGGAAAATTTCCCACTGGCAGAGCCGCCATAAGAACGATAGTAGCACGCATAGTAAAGTCTGCCAGAAACGGCTTCAGCAAAAGTGCCAGCGCAATGGGAAACAGTACAAAACGGATCACTGTAAACAGCATCAGTTTTTTATTCCCCAGCACTTTCTTTACTTTCATATCCGCCAGAGAAATCCCTATCACGATCATAGACAGAAAGGTACAGGCATTTCCGTAATATCCGGCAAGCGTCTCTACACTTTTAGGGGGATGCAGATCAAACCAGTAGATCAAAAACGCAATAATACAGGAAATCAGCCCCGGGCTTAAAACATCTTTCCATGTAGTCCTGCTCCCCTGCCCGTCCTTTTTCAGTACCATGACTCCGAATGTGAAAATAAACACGTTAAAAAAGAAGTTAAATACGATCACATACACCACAGACTCTGGTCCGATAATCGCTGTAGCAACCGGAATCCCGATAAATCCCAGGTTGCCGAACACTGTCATCAGTACATAAGAATCTTTTTCTTTGTGGGAAATATGCATGACTTTTACCAGAAAATACCCCATGGCGATCAGCAGAAAGAAAAATACTACAGCAATCACGCCTACCAGTTCCACACTGGTACGGGATACGGCAGACAGGTCATTGAACATACTGACAATGATCAGTCCCGGGGAACAGACATTGACTACCAGTGCAGACAGATCCTTCGCCGCATATCCGGAGATCATCTTCTTCCGGTACATGATAAATCCTGTAAGAATCAGAATAAAAATCATGATCATCTGCTTTAGTACAATTTCTCCGCTCATTCTGTTTTCCTCTCCCGGTAATTCTAAAATACACACATGATATTTATTATAGGGGAAAGAAAAAAGAATTGCAATACAGGAAAATAGAAAACGGCATGCCTTCTGTCCGCCAAAGCGCCAAAACAGCATACCGTTCCCTGAAAGTTTCTTAACCTTCAAAAATATCTTTTAACTTTTCACCGAATTTTTTCTTCTTCTCACCGCTTGAAGGACGGTTTCCGCAGGCTTCATCAAATTTGCGCAGTGCCTCTTTTGCCTCTTCGTTAAGTTTTGTAGGTACCTGCACAACCAGAGTCACATAGTGATCTCCACGGACGCTCTTATTTCTTAAGGATGGAACACCTTTTCCTTTCAGACGCACTTTGGTGTCTGTCTGGGTTCCGGGTTTAACTTCATACATCACATCACCGTCTACCGTACTGATGCGCACTTCCCCGCCTAAAGCGGCCTGAGCAAAGGTAATAGGCGCTGTGGAGAAAATATTCATATCCTGCCTCTGGAAAATAGGATGGCGTGCTACGACCACTTCCACCATCAGATCGCCTCTGGGGCCTCCATTGGTTCCCGGTTCGCCTTTTTCTCTGATGCGGATGCTCTGTCCGTTGTCGATTCCCGCCGGTATGGATACCTGGATCTTCTTGCGGTTGGAAATAAATCCTGTTCCCCGGCAGTCCGGACATTTCTCTTTGATGATCTTTCCCGTTCCGTGACAATCCGGACAGGTCTGCACATTCTGGATAGTGCCGAACATGGACTGCTGGGTATAAACCACCTGTCCTGAGCCGTGGCATTTGGGGCAGGTTTCCGGTGAAGTGCCTGGTTTCGCCCCTGTTCCATGGCATTTCTCACAGGTATCTTTCAAAGTCAGATCCAGCTCTTTTTCACATCCAAAAACAGCTTCTTCAAATGTAATGCGGACAGACGCATGGACATTCGCCCCTTTCATTGGGCTGTTGTTCGCCCTTCTTCTGGTGCTTCCGCCGCCGAACAGATCACCGAAGATATCGCCGAAAATATCACCCATATCCGCGCCGCCGAAACCGCCAAAGCCGCCGAAGCCGCCATAGCCGCCGGCACCGCCGCCCTGTTCAAAGGCCGCATGGCCGAACTGGTCGTACTGCTGTCTTTTCTGGGGATCACTCAATACACCATAAGCTTCTGTAGCCTCTTTAAATTTTTTCTCAGCTTCCTTGTCTCCCGGATTTACATCAGGGTGATATTTTTTTGCCAGCTTACGGTATGCACTTTTGATGGCGGCGTCATCCGCTCCCCGGTCAACCCCAAGGACCTCATAATAATCTCTTTTCTCTGCCATTGGTCTTATCCCTTTCTAAATCTGCAGACGTACACAGACATGGGATACCTGTCCGGCACCCCATGTCCTGTATCGTATGCTTTCAGATTATACCTCTCTGTAATCTCCGTCAACTACGTCGTCGCCGTAAGCTTCATTTCCGCCGTTTGAAGCACCTGCTCCCGGGTTCGGTCCAGCCTGTGCGCCGCCCTGTGCCTGAGCCTGCTCATACATCTTAGCGAAGAGTTTCTGTGCACTCTGCATTAATTTTTCTTTTCCTGCTTTGATCTCAGCAACCTGCGCATCTGTGATCTCGTCTGTATTTGCACATTTTGCAAGAATATCCTTCAGTGCATTTAAATCAGCTTCTACTGCTGTTTTGTCGTTTGCATCAATCTTATCGCCAGCTTCTTCCATAGCTTTTTCTGTCTGGAATACCATAGCGTCTGCGTCGTTCTTTGTGTCTACTGCTTCTTTGCGTTTCTTATCCTGAGCTTCGTATTCAGCAGCTTCTTTTACAGCTTTATTGATCTCATCATCAGACATGTTGGAACCTGCTGTGATGGTGATATGCTGTTCTTTTCCTGTTCCCAGGTCTTTTGCGGATACATTTACAATACCATTTGCATCAATATCGAAAGTAACTTCGATCTGAGGAACACCTCTTCTTGCTGGCGGAATTCCGTCCAGACGGAACTGGCCCAGAGATTTATTATCTCTTGCGAACTGTCTTTCGCCCTGTACAACGTTGATATCAACGGCTGTCTGATTATCAGCAGCAGTGGAGAAGATCTGGCTCTTCTTTGTAGGGATCGTAGTATTTCTCTCGATCAGTCTTGTTGCAATACCGCCCATAGTTTCGATGGACAGAGACAGCGGTGTAACGTCCAGAAGAAGGATATCGCCTGCACCTGCATCTCCGGCAAGTTTACCGCCCTGTACAGCAGCTCCCAGAGCAACACATTCATCAGGATTTAAGGTCTTGCTGGGTTCTTTTCCTGTCAGCTGTTTTACCTTATCCTGTACTGCCGGCACACGGGTGGAGCCACCTACTAACAGTACCTGGCCCAGTTCAGAAGCAGATAATCCTGCATCAGATAATGCACGTTTTACAGGTTCTGCTGTTCTCTCTACCAGATCATGTGTCAATTCATCAAATTTTGCTCTTGTCAGGTTCATATCAAAATGCAGCGGTCCGTTTGCATTCATGCTGATGAACGGCAGGTTGATATTTGTAGTTGTTGCAGAAGAAAGTTCTTTCTTTGCTTTTTCTGCTGCTTCTTTGATACGCTGCATAGCCATCTTATCCTGAGATAAGTCTACGCCCTCTGCTTTTTTGAATTCAGCAATCATGTAATCTGCAACTTTCTGGTCAAAGTCATCGCCGCCCAGACGGTTGTCACCTGCTGTGGATAATACTTCGATAACACCGTCACCGATCTCAATGATGGAAACATCGAAAGTACCGCCGCCTAAATCGTATACCATGATCTTCTGTTCTTTTTCATTGTCAAGTCCGTAAGCCAGAGCTGCTGCTGTAGGCTCGTTGATGATACGTTTTACATCGAGGCCTGCGATCTTTCCTGCATCTTTGGTAGCCTGGCGCTGTGCGTCATTGAAATAAGCCGGAACTGTGATAACAGCTTCTGTTACTTTTTCGCCCAGATAGTTTTCAGCATCTCCTTTTAATTTCTGAAGAATCATAGCGGAAATTTCCTGAGGAGAGTATTTTTTTTCATCAATGGCTACTCTGTAGTCTGTACCCATATGTCTTTTAATAGAGGAGATTGTCTTGTCAGCATTGGTAACTGCCTGACGTTTTGCAGGCTCTCCCACTAATCTTTCTCCTGCTTTTGTGAAAGCTACAACAGATGGTGTAGTTCTTGCCCCTTCTGCATTTGAGATGACTACCGGCTGTCCGCCTTCCATAACGGCTACACAGCTGTTTGTTGTACCTAAGTCAATACCTATGATCTTACCCATGATAAATTCCTCCTAAGATTTTGTCTTCTATTATTTATTTACTGGTTTTCCTGATTTATAAGATAAAGCCATACGGAATTTCTCCCGTCCGGCGAATATCCCGGAATTAATTGGCTACCTTGACCATACTGTGTCTGATCACATGGTCTTTATAAGTGTAGCCTTTCTGGAATTCTTCCACTACTATATTCTCTCCTGCATTCTCATCTTCCACATGCATTACCGCATTGTGGAAATCAGGATTAAATTCCTGTCCGACAGCCTCGATGGCTTTTACACCCATCTGTTCAAAAGCTGTCATCAGCTGTCTGTAGATTTTTTCCATTCCTTCTGCAAAGGGGCTGCCTTTCTCTTCTTCCGTTACTGCTGCAAGACCTCTTTCAAAACTGTCAACAACCGGAAGGATCTTTTCTACAATATCTCTCGCCCCGATCTCGTACATGGAAGCTTTTTCCTTCTCTGTACGTTTTCTGAAATTGTCAAACTCTGCCATCTGGCGTTTCACCATATCTGTGAGTTCTTCTATTTTTTCATCTTTTTTATCTTTTTTCTTTTTCCCGAAAAGGCCTTTCTTCTCCGGTGCCTTTTCCTCATCGGATGCTTCGGTTTCTTCCTGTGTGCCTTCTTCGCCGCAGTTTTCGGATTCAGCCTTTTCTGTCAGGTTTTCATCGTCTTCTTTCAGAATTTCTTCTGTTTCCTGACCGGAAATATTTTCCTCTTCTATTGTATTATATTCTTTCCTTTCCTCTGCCACCGGTTTCCTACCGCCTTTCTATGTTTTCTTGAATATGTGATCCAACTGATTTTTCAGCGTTTTCAGATTATCTACTACATTTTCATAGTCCATTCTCTTTGGTCCTATGATACCAATGGTTCCCTGCATGCCGCCGCCAAGATCATAAGTAGCTGTAACTACACTGCAGTCCTGCATGGTCTTTACCGGGCTTTCATTGCCGATGTAAACCTGGATTCCGGTGCCTTTTTCTCCATTTTCCGAAGACTCCATGGTGTCTTTCACAAACTCTGCAAGCTCCTGTTTTTCTTCAAACGCGGAGATCAATTCGCTCGCCTTAGAAGTATCTGCCAGCTCCGGATATTTAAAAATATTCGTAGCACCGCTGGTGTAAATCTCCATCTCTTCATCGTCTGTAGCGATTGCCTTTGCCACTGCGTCTACAACACTTCCTACTACATCGCTGTGTATTCCTGCCTGCTCTTTCATTCTGGAAATCATCTTCAGATTGATTTCTTCTATAGAGAGTCCGTTGAGCTGTGTATTCAGCAGAAGATTTAACTTCAGGACTGTTTCTTCATCCATAGGTTCCTGCAGGTTAATAATCTGATTTTTTACAAGATTGCCTTCCGCCACTACAACAGCCAGCAGCTGCATTTCTCCTACTTTGGAAAGCTGAATAAATTTCAGTTTATTCCTGTGATAAGTAGGGCCTGTGATCATAGTGGCATAGTTGGTATTGGAAGCAAGAATTTTTACTACCTGCTTTAACACTTTTTCCATCTTGTCGGTTTTCTCGATCATCAATTCCTTGATCTCGGAAACTTCCTTTTCCTTTTCCTTCATCAGCTCATCTACATACAGACGATAGCCCGCGTCTGAAGGGATCCGCCCAGCCGACGTGTAGGGCTGTATGATATATCCCAGTTCCTCCAGGTCGGACATCTCATTGCGGATAGTTGCGGAACTGAGATTCAGATCCGTGTACTTGGAAATAGTTCTGGAACCTACCGGTTCCCCCGTTTCCAGATACGTTTGGATAATGGCTTTCAGAATGATTCGCTTTCTTTCATCTAATTCATTTCCCAACTGCATCTCAGACTCCTTTCTTTTTTGATTGTTAGCACTCATTGATGTGGAGTGCTAACATCTATGCTCTTAAGATAGCACTGTGGTCTTTATTTGTCAAGGGATTTATTAGGATTATTTTTGAAATTTGTGTGTACAGAACAAATATTCGATTCTCTCTGTACTTTTCTGCTGCTCTTTAGTATAATGAGAATCAGTATAGTAACATGGCTGCCTCTCAGGGATATTAATCATAAAAATAACTGAACAAAAGGCAGTGTACAGACAATCATAAATTTTCAGCTGTTCCTCATAATATCACTTAAAACAGATTTCGATCAGAAAATCTTTTAAACCAAATTGTAACTTTATCAATATTTTGGAGGATTTTATCATGGATCATTTTGAACTTGTATCAGAATACAACCCCACCGGCGACCAGCCCCAGGCCATCGAGCAGCTGGTCAAAGGCTTTAAGGAAGGTAATCAGTGCGAAACACTTTTGGGCGTCACCGGTTCCGGAAAAACCTTCACAATGGCAAACGTCATCCAGCAGCTGAATAAGCCAACGCTGATCATTGCCCATAATAAAACACTGGCGGCACAGCTCTACGGTGAGTTTAAGGAATTTTTTCCGAACAATGCTGTAGAGTACTTTGTCTCCTACTATGACTACTATCAGCCGGAAGCTTATGTGCCTTCCTCCGATACCTATATTGCCAAGGATTCAGCTGTCAATGATGAAATTGACAAACTGCGCCTCTCTGCCACCTCTTCCTTAAGTGAGCGCAGAGATGTGATCATTGTATCCAGTGTTTCCTGTATCTACGGTATCGGAAGCCCGGATGACTATCAGAACATGATCATCTCTCTGCGCCCCGGTATGGAAAAGGACAGAGACGAAGTCATCCGGGAGCTGATCGACATTCAGTATGACCGCAATGAAATGGATTTTCACAGGGGTACCTTCCGGGTCAGAGGGGACGTGGTGGAGATTTTCCCCGCGGACTACTCTGAGACTGCTGTGCGGGTAGAATTTTTCGGTGATGAAATCGACCGGATCACAGAAATCGATACCCTGACCGGAGAGATCAAAAGCTCTCTGAACCACATTGCTATCTTCCCTGCGTCCCACTACGTAGTCCCTATGGAGAAAATCCTCAAAGCTGCGGACGCCATTGAGGAAGAACTGAAGGAACGAGTGGATTATTTTAAAAGCGAGGACAAGCTGCTGGAGGCACAGCGTATCTCTGAGCGTACTAATTTCGATATTGAAATGCTGAAAGAAACAGGGTTCTGCTCCGGCGTGGAAAATTATTCCCGCCATTTATCCGGTCTGAAACCCGGACAGCCTCCTTATACCCTGATTGATTATTTCGGCGATGATTTTCTGATTATTATTGATGAGTCTCATAAGACCATTCCTCAGATCAGAGGGATGTTTGCCGGAGACCAGTCCAGAAAGCAGACCCTGGTAGATTATGGTTTCCGTCTGCCTTCTGCCAAAGACAATCGTCCGCTGAATTTTGAGGAATTCGAAAGCAAGATTGATCAGATTCTATTTGTATCCGCCACTCCCGGCGAATATGAGGAAAACCATGAATTGCTCCGGGCTGAGCAGATCATCCGCCCCACCGGACTTCTTGATCCCATGGTGGAAGTCCGCCCTGTAGAAGGACAGATTGATGATCTTGTTGGCGAAGTCAACAAGGAAGTGGAAAAAGGAAACAAAATCCTCATCACCACTCTTACGAAACGAATGGCAGAGGATCTCACGGATTACATGAAAGATCTGGGAATCCGGGTCAAATATCTTCACTCCGATATTGACACTCTGGAGCGAACCCAGATTATCCGTGACATGCGCTTAAACGTCTTTGATGTCCTGGTGGGAATCAACCTGCTGAGAGAAGGTCTGGATATCCCGGAAATCACTCTGGTGGCAATCTTAGATGCTGACAAAGAAGGATTTCTGCGTTCTGAGACCTCCCTGATCCAGACCATCGGACGCGCCGCCCGAAATGCGGAAGGACGGGTTATCATGTACGCCGATACCATCACTGACTCCATGCGCCTTGCCATAGATGAGACCATGCGCAGAAGAAACCTGCAGCAAAAATATAATGAAGAGAATGGTATTACCCCTACCACCATTAAAAAAGCAGTCCGGGATCTGATCAGTATCTCCAAAGCAGTTGCTGAAACCGAAGATAAGATGATGAAAGATCCGGAATCCATGAGTAAGAAAGAGCTGGAAAAACTCATTGCACAGATTCAGAAACAGATGCAGGCTGCCGCTGCTGAATTAAATTTCGAAATGGCGGCAGAACTTCGTGACAAGATGATCGATCTGAAAAAGAACCTGGAAGAAATAAGAGAATAAATGTACGAATAATCCGAGATTTTTAAAGACCTCTCACTTTCATATGAGCGTAACAGAAAATTACCCCAGCCTTGCCGGCTGGGGTAATTTTCTGTTTTCCCACATTTTTTATGTTTCTTCCATCCATTTTTCAAAACTGTCCACAGGCTCAAACTTCACTGCTTCTCCTGCCAGGGCAAAAAACCTTTTTCCGCAGTGGATCTTTGCCTCTTCTGTAACGCGCAGGGAACCTTTTTCTATATTTCCTTTCGTTTCCAGAACCCATGCCTGGATTTTCCCTTCCTTTTCCGTGATGATTCCCCAGTCCGGTGTGTAATTTCCGAAAGGTGTGGGAATCTTGTACCATCCCGGGAACTTGAAATAAATTTTCACATCCTCATTGTTTTCCAGTTTTTCCGCAAATGCCTGTTCCATTGCACTGTCATAAATAATATGTGTATAAATGGATTTTCTGCTTTCCATCATATTTTCCTTTAAATATCCCACCGGACGCTTCTGTTTCAGCAGCCATTTGGAATAACACGCATTTTTCCCGGCTTTTTCATATTGAATATTACTGGTGAGAAGAAGCCTTAATTCTGTGAGAATGATCTTTGCCGCCTCTTCCTGATATCTCTGAGGATTTTTTTTGAACAGATGCAGAGTTTCACTCTTCACCAGAATCTCCACAATGGTCCTTCTGGTAAGACTTGTCCGGCTCTGCAGATACGTGATCACATCCGGCAGCATTTCCCTGTTCCGGGAAAGAGCCAATGCTCTACGCTCTGTCTCCCTGGTCTCCACGCCGCTTTGATCCACCTTTAACCCGGCTTTCACTGAAACCAGCTTGGAGGAACTTACCACCAGACGTTCTTTCAGCTCTTTGCAGCAATTTTCTACCAGTGCTTCTGTACTGAACTGAACTTTATAAATACCTTTCTCTTTGATTTTCTCCCAGAAAGATTGAAAATACCAGCTGTCCAGTATTTCCTGATTAATTCCTGTCTCCCGCTTTTCATCCGCATTTTTTATCTGAAGCCTGCCGCAGATTTTTCTGCACAGATCCAGAATGCCTGCCCGGGCCCTTTCCAGTTCCGCGGGAATCTCCAGAAGATCATATTTCAACGCAATTTTCAGGGAATTTAAAGCTTTCCCCGTATAATCAATATATCCCTTCTTTTGAAAAAACTCATAGAGCATTTCTGAATTTTTCTGCCCAAGATATTCCCCTGATCCCATTTCTGTTCTCATAACCACAGAAGCAAAACTGTGTCTTTCCAATACGCTGAAACGGATTCCCTCTTCTTCCTCGTACTCTGTCTGAAGTTTCTGAGCAAAGGATTCATAACTTTCATTTGCCATGACTGTCAGGATATTCAGATCTGCTTCGTACTGCCTGATTCCTTCCTGATTCACACAAAGACGAAGCCCCCTGCCGATTTCCTGCCGCTTCTTGATCTCACTATTAGTTTCGTTTAAGGTACAGATTTGAAAAACATTGGGATTATCCCAGCCTTCCCGGAGCGCAGAATGGGAAAAGATAAAACAAAGCTCTGTGTCAAAAGACAGAAGCCTCTCCTTATCTTTCATGATCAGCTCATAGGCACTGTCATCTGCCAGCGTGGTCCCGCTGGTATCCTTGAGTATCCCCTTGCGGTCGCAGGAGAAATATCCGTTGTGAACTTTTTTTGCGAGTTCCCCTGGTTTCCGTCCTTCCAGAAGTTCTTTATATCTCGGCTTTTGTATCAAATCTGTGAAATTCTTTTCGAACATCCTGGCATACTTTCCCTTGCAGGATACGCCCCTCTCATCCTGGGCTCTGTAATTCGTCACCCGGTCAATAAAAAAAAGGGAAAGTACTTTGATTCCCAGAGGTTTTAATGCCATCTGTTTGTCCAGATGCATCTCTATGGTCCTCCGGATCTGCTGTTCTTTGATCTCATCCTCATCAATATCTCCGATATACTGGTTGAGGAAAACCGCATCCTTACGATTTAAAAAACTGATATATTCACTGCCTTTTTGGCAATAGATTTCTTCTACAATATATCCGTCATAAACATCTCTGCCTCCGGATTTTTCATAGAGGTCATCGCCCTTTTTTACCGTAACTTTTTTCCTTCGGATACTTCCTTTTTCCCTCACATCCATTTCAATTCCGGCTGTGATCACAGCTCTTTTGTTATTCACAGAAAGCAGTTTCACATAAGCCTGGTTATGATAATCCTGGGAAAAAATTCCTGCTACTTCAATCTGTTTTACCAGCCCCATTTCAAAACTGTCCACAGCATCCAGCCGATAGATCAGGTGATGGTGGACGCGATGGGTGGCAGAATAACGCAGGATAAATAACGGATTCAGGGATTCCACAGCCTCTCTTGATCGGAGAGTGGTATCCACAGACTGAGGCTCATCAATGATCACCGCCGGATTGGTCTGTGCCAGAAGTTCAATCGGACGCAGTCCGCTTATCTTATCACTGGTACGGTGAATGATATTTGCCTTATTTTCTTTCTCAGGATCCTGAAAGCTCTTCCGAAAAGCATCAATATTAATGATCATAATGGAAATGGAACTGTCTGTGGCAAAATTTCGTATCTGCTCCAGCTTACTGCTGTCATACACAAAATAGTTATACGGGGTCCTGTCATATAGCTGGGCAAAATGTTCTCTGGTAATCTCCAGTGTTTTATAGACGCCCTCTTTGATGGCAATTCCCGGCACCACAATTATAAATTTAGAAAATCCATATTTTTTATTCAGCTCCAGGATAGTCCTGAGATAAACATAGGTCTTTCCTGTTCCCGTTTCCATTTCAATGTCAAAATCCAGTTCCTTCAGCATCCGGCTCTGGGGCAGACCGTTTCTTAACTGAACCTGACGGAGATTCTCCAGGATTTCTTCATAATCCAGCTCCAGCCGGTTCCCGGTCCCCTTGTTTCTCAGATCTTCCTGTCCGGCGGACACAATAGTAAATTTAGACTGTACCGGCATCTGCCCTTCAAAAAGATCCACCACAGAGGAAACTGCCTTTTTCTGATATTCCAGTTCTGCGTCAAATTGTAATTTCATAGTATCTCCTGTATCCAAGGGAAGATCCCCGGGGGTATATCAGATTGTAATAAATCCATCCTCTCCCAGCCCCCCATGACGTAGAACTTCCCTGACGTTGATCTTCATACTGTCGGAGTCAAAGCCCCCGTCCCGGAAGATCACACTCCATTTATGGTAATTTTTCTGTTTCTTAAATTCAGCCAGTTCTTTTGCAAAGGAAGTTGTAATTCCCTCTTCCAGGCAGATCATAAGTCCTTCCTGATCTCCCAGATATACTTTCTTTCCCTGTATCTCCACAGTTTCCATTTTCATGCAAAGATCGCAGCCGGACTTCAAAAGGATCTCATAGACTACATCTTCTTCTGTACGGCCTTCCAGAAAATTATCGATCATGTGAAACAGGTAATCTTCTACCTCATCATAATCCGGCTGCCATTTTTTCAGATTGGACTTATCCAGGAAGAACACCCGAAATCCTGTATCCGCTTTTTGATTTTTCTGTTTCAGTTCTGCTCCTGCTTTTCGGATTCTTTCTTCCCCTACACTGCAGATATCCTGACCCGCTTCCCGCATCTGCACCAGAATAAATCTGCGTCTTCCCGGCTGGTTCTGATTGGCATTCAGAACCGCTTCCGCCGTAGTCGCCGTACCAGAGAAAAAATCCAGAATGATATCGTCTTTTTCTGTGGAATACTCCACCAGTTTTTGTATAAATTCTACCGGCTTTGGATAATCGAAATAAGCGCCTCCCAGAAGTTTTTTCAGATGCACGGTAGCGCCTTGGTTCATATAGACATTGTCTGTACCGAAAAGACTGTCCACTGGATTGTATCGGCTTACCACATCCTTTTTATAACGCTTAAAAATAAATCCTCTCTCCTGCTCTCCGTAAGTCTCTTTAAATTTGATTTTTCCTGTTTCTATATATTTCTCCAGAGTTTCCCTCGAAAATGCCCAGTATCGTCCCTGGGGAGGATAGTCCACTCGTCCGGTGTAAGGATTTTTAATGGGAAAAGAAGTACTCTCTCCGCCGCTTCTGGCACTGGGGTCCCCGGCACACCAGTCTCCATTGGGATCTTGGTCCGGATTTGAATAAGAGGAAAAGTCTTTCTCCTCTCCGTGCAGAGTGCAGCGGCTTCTGTTTCTCGCATAGGCAAGGAGATATTCGTGCTGCAGATTAAATCCGTTTCCATTATCGCCTGTCATAGACTTGGTTTTGCGGATAATCTCTCCGATGCAGTTATCTTCTCCAAAGACTTCATCCAGGAGTTTTCTCAGATTCCCCACCTCATTTTCGTCAATGGATACGTACAGGACACCATTCTCTTTTAAAAGATTTCTTGCCAGGCGGATTCTGGGGAGCATCATATTCAGCCAGTCTGTATGAAACCTGCCGTTGCTCTCTGTGTTAGTTCCAAGACGTCTTCCCTCTCCGTCTGTCTGTCCGGTAATTTCCAGATAGTGCTCCAGGTTATCTCTGAAATCATCCCGGTAAATAAAATCATTTCCCGTATTATAGGGGGGATCGATATAGATCATTTTGATCTTTCCGTAATAAGATTTCTGGAGAAGTTTTAATACCTCCAGATTTTCTCCTTCAATATACAGATTCCCTGTTCTTTCCCAATCCAGACTCTTTTCCCGGCAGGGACGCAAAGTTCCTGTTGAAGGTGTCCGGGAAAGTCTCAGCGCTGCATTCTTGCCGTTCCAGGTAAAACTGTACCGCTCATTCTCCCGGATGATATAGTCAGTAAATTCTTCTTTAAATTTTTCAAAATCAATCCTGCCGTCAGCAAAAATCTCCGGCAGGATTAAATAAAGTTCCCGTAATTTCTGTGCTGTCAGATCTTTTGATTTTCCGTCCATGTTCCCTTCCTCTTCCTCAATCTCAGACACTTTTCTCAAAACTGTGCCTGACTCTCTTCGTCATGGGCAAAGGCCTCATAATGATAAGTCCCTGTAGCCAGGGCATAATCCAGCATTCTCTTGAATTTTCCTATATCGCTGTAGGAGTAGATTTTAAACTTTTTTGTATAGCGTGTACCGCCGTTTTCTCTTTGGGCATAATCTGTCCTCAGGCTGCGCCTTGCCGCCGGCTCCCTGAGCCAGTCATAATGCCATCCCACAGCAATCCCGGTTTCTGTTTCATCACACTGGAGAGAAATCTGTATCTCCGGTTTTTCCAGTTTTCGCTCATACTGTCCCAGGGTGTCAAACTGCAGCCGGCAGTTCTTAAAATACCGGTCCCGATACTCCCAGTCCAGTCCAATCCGATCTGTCTGCCGCTTCTCTCATCCACAAACTGCCCGTCATCTCTGTAGGTCTCCCTTTGATTTACATGCATGGAAATATAAGGGCTGATTGGACAGCTGTAAAAAAGTTCCTGAAATCTTGCCAGGGTCTCATCATGGACCCCATACCGTGAAGGTCTGTACATAGGCTTCTCCTTTATAAACACCAAGGTTATCCAATAACAGTACTATCTTAACACATCCCGGAAAATTTTTAAATCTCCCCTTTTTCCTTTTTCGCCTCTGCAGCAGCAGCAAAATGCCGGTTTTCCAGTTTTTCATACGCAGCTGTTTTCTCTATGATTTCCTTCACCAGCCGGTCCAGCTCACCTCCCGGGGTGTAATCTGCCGGTACAAAATATCGGATACGCCTATCCTGCATCATCTTGATCACTTTTCTTTTATCCATGGTGTGCGGATTATAAACTCCTATGGAGTGCCCACCATAGGTATTCACCAGTTTCATACAGGGAATGTCGGTGTCGCTGTCCCCGATATACACCATATTCCGAAAAGGTACGCGCATCTCCTCCGGCGGAAAATAATCATTGACTCCGGGATCATTTATATCCAGAACACCCTTTTCAATGCGAAACAAAAACTGAGTCTTACTGGTATAATTAATCACCTGCGCCGGCCATTTTGCCGCACCCTGTTCATCGAAATAAAAGGAGCTGGCATAAATTTTCTCAAATGCCCCGCTGCGGGCAATGGCAGTTCCCTCGATCATCTCTTTTAAACCAGAGGAGATAATATAGTGTTCCACAATTACCTGGTGTTCCTTTCCGTATTTCCGGATTCTTTCAAACCAGGTATCTACTCCCTGAAACAATTTTACTCTTCTGCCGTATTCCTCCAGACTTTCTTTATTTAATACCAGTTTTCCTTCTGCTTCCTGGATCATCTTATACATATATGCCAGATTGCTGTCCATATCATTGGCCCGCGCCATATCGTTGGATTCTCTCCAGAACTCATCGATATCATAGCCCAGGGACTGGATGTATCCCTGAGCCTGCATATCGTCTGGGGACAAAGTTTTATCAAAGTCATAACATATGGCAAGGACAGGATTTTTCTCCTTCTGTCTGCGCTGAAATTCCATTTGTGTCATCCTCCTTTCTCTTTCGTTTTTCCCGGCCCCTGCCTTTTTCTTCAAGCTGAAACAATTCTTCTATTTGTGCACATACATCCGTGCCATTTCTTCCTCCCCATCTCCCTGTACCATACAGAAAAACTCCCATCCATACCTTTCATAAAAAGAGGTGTGGTCTGTAAGGAGAAAAAGTGTGTCAATTCCGTATCCTTTCATATCCTCACACACAAAATCCAGCAGTGCACCTGCGATTCCCCGGCGGCGAAACTCTTTTTCCACATACACAGCACATACATTCGGTGTTAAATCTTTACGCTCATGGAAATCATTCTCGATCACTCCCAGTCCTCCTGTGATTCTGCCTTGCTCCACGGCGATATACCATTGGGGTACTGTCTTTTCTTTTTTTAGGCATTCTGCCATACTTTCCTGATACTCTTCCAACGGAATGCTCCATTTCTGGTGAAACCACTCTGCTGCTCTGTCTGCCATTTCTCCATGGTCTCTTATTTTCAATATTTTCATGATCTTTCCTCTCCCTACTCTACTGTTAGCCTGGAAATTTCCACAGATGCGGCAAGCCAGAAAAACGCCTTGCCTGATATAGATATGATAATGAGCACAGTTTCTTTTATGATACAATAGGTTCACAAAAATATCTACAGAAAAATAACACCGATACAAAATCTATAGCTGAAAATCCAAGCCTGCCGCCAGAAGCAGATACTTTCTCTCATCCCACGCCAAAATCTGTGATCTCATACAGAACTTCCACATCCGGGTCTTCCAAAAGCCACTTATACTCCTCCATAAACCACCGCACCAGTTCCTCGTCCCGGCGGACAGATGTTGTATTGTTATTAAATACATTCACAGTTCCATGGTTAAAATACTTTTTCAGGATTTCGATATCCTTTTTTATCATATCCCTCGTCTGCCCCTGGATTCCCACCATAAGGCAGACAGAATCAAAAAATGCAGCAACTTCCTGAGGTGTCTGGAAGTCGGCATGCTTATTCAGTACTTTTTCCCGAAAATCATAATCAAAGGTTTCTACCCCCATCTTATACGTAACAGGGATTCCAAAATACTGCCTCATCTCCTCCAGACGTCTCCTATAGATCCAATGGCTTTCAAAAATCAGCCTGCGGATTTTCTTTTCTTCTGTAATCCTTTTGATCTCCTCCAGAGTTTTCCGGGGAAGCTCAAAACAACTTCCGGAATTAATGGCTTCCAGCACGCCCAGCTCTCCTGTCACCAGATTCAGTACTTCTCTGTTCTGTCTGACCATTTCTCCTTCATCTCTGCCATTATCCTCAATATAATCACAAAACGCACATTTTCCCCAGACGCAGGGAAAAGCCCTTAATAAAACAATCTCCCTGGGATTTTTCTCTGTGATCCTGCTATACCGCTCCATGTTTCCTTACACCTCCTGCCAGCTTCTGTCTTAATTCGTGCCCAAGCATAGAAACAAACATGCTGACGACGAAAAGGGAGATACACCGATCCAGATAATCTGTGAGAATCTGTACGGCAAAAATACTTCCTGTCAGCCCCAAAGGCGTCCTGGCAAGAAGCTGCACCAATACCGAAGACCCTGCAGAAGTCACCCCTCCGAACACTGCCGCATTGATCACAGAACTTACCAAAGTCCCGGGAATAGCAATACCTCCTGCTGCAAAAAACACTGCTGCCTTTTTTACAGAGATCTTTCGGAAAATCCACCCGCTGATAAATCCTGTCACCATCCCCACCGGAGCAAAATACAGGGAGTAGATATCCACTGTCATCCCCATAAAAATACCGCTGAGAAGATTTGGAATTATTCCGAACCAGGGACCTAAAACTGCCCCTGTAAGAATCGTACCAATGCTGTCCAGATAGACCGGAAGGCGCAGAAGAAGAGCAATCTGCCCTCCCGCAACATTGATCCCCACTGCCATTGCCACAAAACAAATCTGATATGTATTGATTTTCTTAGCTTTTTTCACGTTTTCTCTCCTGTCCATATATTTCTGTATCCTTTTCCGTTCTTTCCCTTCCTTCAGGGTTCTTCCTGTCTTACCTCTCTCTGACAGGAATCTTTTATCCATTCTGCTGTCCTGCAGCTTCCTGCCAAACCTTGCTTCCAAAAGGCTACAGTTTCTGCAGAAGAGAAAGTTCCTCTTCCTTCCAGCGGCTCCCATCTTCTTTTTTCAGAATTCTGGATAAAAAAAAGGACATGAATTTTTTCTCGTCTGTCTCCGTCAGAATATGGCTGTTGGCTTCTTTTCTCCAGAAGTTCATAGAATCCACTACCGTCTGTCCTCTGGAGATTCCCTCTGTCTCCACAGCTGTAAAACTGTCAAACCCGCTGCACATGGATGGATCAAGAAAATATGCCACCGCAAGAGGATCATTGATCACGCAGCCGACGATTCCTTCATACTCCCAGTGAAAATCCATATAAAATCCTGTGATCTTTCTGATGAATTCTCCGTTTTCCTTATCCAGCCGGAGAATATACTCCAGAATATTAGGCGTCAAAACAATTTTTCTGGTTACATCCAAACCGATCATTTTGATTTTCTTTCCCGCACTGGCAAATAAATCATAACACACTGCCGCTCCATGCGGATCGCACCAGTAATTATACTCTGCCACCGGAGAACAATTTCCGTGACTTTTAAAACTCCCACCCATAGAGACCAGTTCTTCTACTTGATGGATAAGCTCCGGCTTCTTCTGAAATACTTTGGCAAGGTTTGTCATAGGACCCAGAGCAATAATGGATGTCCTTTCTCTTTCCAGCGTTTCTTCCAGAAATTCCACCCCGGACTTTTCCGGATATTCTCCCGACACTTCCGGCAGAAAACTTTCTCCCAGGCCGTCTCTGCCATGGGTATCCATGGCATCTGTATACTTTACTTTCAAAGGGACACTTTCTCCGATATATACCGGAATATCTAGACGTTCCATATGTTTCAGAACCTTTCTGGCATTGGCAGCTCCGGTTTTCGCCGGTACATTTCCGGAAACCGTGGTGATTCCCAGAATCTCAAGTTCCGGGGAAGAAACTGCCAGCATCAGTGCAAGAGCATCGTCAATGCCCGGATCACAGTCAAGAATTACTCTGCGCATAAAAAAACCTCCTGAATGATTATCCTTTTTCGCGGCAAAATCCTCCGCAGAAAAAGGCATCATCATTCAGAAGACACCTGTACAGCCTAGTTTTTTATACTGGGAGGATTTCGAACCAGTTTATAAAATTTATAAAACTCTGATAGTATAACAAATGATCTGCAAAAATGCAATCATCCGTCCTGTGGCGAAGAACTCAGTTTTGTCCTGACAGCCTGGTCTCATGCAGAACTTAATCCTGAATGAAATCTTTTTTTGCTGCCTCGCTAAAACCGAAATAGATTCAGCCCGATTTCCTCACTAAATTCCCGTTCCACTTTTCCCTCTGTAATCTGCAGAATGATCTCTCCTGTGGCACTGATCACAGCCCGGTTTAAATGTCCTCCCCGGACTTTGCCGTCTTCATCTCCCGCGCTCATGTGAACATGCAGATAGACTTCTCCGTCCTTTTTTGTGACAGTTCCTGAAAGGGATACAATTTCATATGCTCCCTGGAACCGTATGGAATGATATTCCTTTGTTGCTGTGTTATAAACCCCTGCCGTAAAGTCATTCACTGCCCCTATACCGCTTATCTGCGCCAGGTCAATTCTTTCCTTCTCCGCAAGTTTTTTCACTTCCTCCAGGATTTCTTCACCGGGATCAAGTCTTAGATAAATGGTCTTTCCAAAACGTCTGTAATCCATTTCTGCCTCCTCTTCCAAATTCCCTCTTTTTCTCAGAATGCATTGCCTCTTTATAAAATAGTGTATTCCTCCACAGATTTTCTCTTTTCTGTTTTATTCTATATCGATTCTCCTGTCTCTGTAATAAAATTCCCTGTCTCTTTCTCCGATTTCTCTTAAAACACGGCAGGGATTTCCTACTGCCACCACATTGGCAGGAATATCTTTTGTCACCACAGAACCTGCTCCGATGATGGAATTCTCTCCTATGGTGACTCCGGGCATGATCATAACTCCCGCACCGATCCAGACATTATTTTCAATGTGTACGGGAAGGTTAAACTGAATCCCTCTTTCCCTTAGGGATGGCAGCACCGGATGTCCTGCTGCAGAAATGGTCACATTAGGACCTATCATTACTTTATCTCCTATGTAAATATCCCCATCATCTACCAAAGTCAGATTAAAATTGGCATACACATTATCGCCAAGATAGAGATGATGTCCGCTCCAGTTGGCATAAAAAGGAGACTGGATATAACAATCTTTTCCACACTGTGCAAACATTTTCTTCATCCATGCCTGCCTTTTTTCTGTCTGACTGGAGGGAATGGAATTAAACTCCTCCAAACAATCCAGATATGGAAACTGCTCCTGCATAATCTCCTAGTCTCCGGGATCATAAAGCATCCCCGCCTTCATTCTTTCTCTCTGCGTCATAATCATCCTCCTCTTATTTTATTTCATCCGGATCTTCACTGTTACCGGCAGACTGCTTTTCACTGTTTTAGTGGTAATATGAAGTCCCTCTCTGTCTCTGTGCCATTCTGGTTTTTCCGAAAATCCAAGAATAGAAATATCTTCGATGATCCCCTGAAATAAGTCTTTTTGAAAATCCTCAGATTCTCTGAAAGAACGCAGGACAAGTTTCCCGTTTTCCGGATATTTCAGGGCAAACGCATACAGGCATCCGCCTTTCACCGTAAACCGGAAATCCTGCTCTGTATATACAGGGCAGCTCTGATCCGTAAACATACCTGCTTTTTCTTCCGTAGGACCTTCCGCCGCTTTTTTCCAGGACCTGCTGCCATAGATTCCCTCTCCGTTGACATTCAGCCATGCTCCTACTTCCTGCAGGATCTTCCGGTCACCCTCCGGAATACTTCCATCCCCTTTTGGACCGATATTTAAAAGCAGATTCCCGTTTTTACTTACAATATCGATTAAATTTAAAATAATCTCTCTGCCGCTCTTATAATCCAAATTATCTGTATAACACCAGGAGTTTCTTGCCGCTGCTGTATCCGTCTGCCAGTAAAAATGCTGGACATCGGCAAATTTTCCCCGCTCCATATCCACAATACCGCTTCCGAACATAAAAGCATCATGCTTATAGCATACCGCCGCAGTCTTTCCCTGCTGCGCAGCCCGGTTATAATAATATGCCATAAGTTTTTTCAGGTACGGCTTAAAAGCATCGTGCTGGATCCACCAGTCGAAATAAAGCACCTCCGGCATATAGGAATCAATCAGCTCCGCTGTCCGCAGCAGCCAGTCCTCCAGATACTCCCTGTCCGGATAAGGCCTGCTGTATAAATCCATATGATCCGGCTCCGGTCTGGCGGGCCAGTAGAAATCTCCCCGTTTCATAGGCTCACAAATATCACTGTCAAACTCCCTGCCATGTGACATAAAAAACCAGTGCTCCGCTCTGTGGGAAGAAGTTCCAAAACGAAGCCCCTGCTTTTCAAATTCCTGTTTCAGCTCTCCCAGAATATCTCTGTGAGGTCCCATGTCATAAGCATTAAATTTGGAAATACGGCTCTTATACATCTGAAAACCGTCATGGTGCTCTGCCACCGGAATCACATATCTGGCACCGGATTCTTTTATGATCTGTGCCCATTGTGCCGGATCAAATTTTTCCGCTTTAAACAGGGGGATAAAATCTTTATACCCAAAATCTTTCTGGTCCCCATAAACCTTTCTGTGGTATTCCCACTCTTCCCCGCCTTTGATATACATATTTCTAGAATACCATTCATTGCCGTGTGCCGGGATACTGTAAAGTCCCCAGTGAATAAAAATACCGAATTTTGCGTTCCGGAACCAGTCCGGCACCTGAAATTCAGCAAGGGAATCCCATTCCGGCAGAAAAGGTCCCTCTTTTGTTACACGATCAATCTCCTTTAGCTGTTCCTGGACCATTTGCCTTCTCCTCCTTTAAACTGTTTTTTTGCACATTTCCAAGTGATCAAATGTTCTGCTGATTTACAAAATCATTTACTTCTCTGCAGCTTTCACAACTTCTATGGCTTTCTGCAGCTGATTGTCTTCCTCATGGGTCAGGGCAGTTTTCTGCTCCAGCCCCTCTGCCAGCTCTACCTCCACATCCGGCTCAATTCCTGTACCGTGGATACATCTTCCCTTTGGTGTATAATATTTCGCCGTTGTAGTCTTGACAGCACTTCCATCTGAGAGCGGGATCAGGCTCTGCACGATTCCCTTTCCAAAAGTAGTAGTTCCCACGATCGTCCCGATCCCGTAGTCCTGAACAGCACCCGCAAAAATTTCTGAAGCGCTGGCACTATTTCCGTTAACCAAGACAGCCAGCGGCATGGTAAGCGGTGTTTTTCCCTCACACTCATATTCTACTTTTTCTCCGTCTTTATCCTCTGTATAGACAATCAGTCCTTTCGGAAGAATATCTTCCAGGAGAGCGCAGACACTGTCCAGAACACCGCCGGGATTATCTCTCACATCAATGATCAGGCGTTCCATTCCCTGAGCTTCCAGGTTCTCAAATGCTTCCTTATATTGACTTTCTATCTGATCTGAAAATTCATACAGAGCAATATATCCTATATGATCCTCCAGCATCTCATATTCCACCACAGGAATATTTACTTCCTCCAGAGGAATGTCAAACTCCAGATAATCCGTTTCCCCTTCTCTTAATACCTTCAGGTGTGCCACCTCTCCTTCAGAAGATGTGACTTTATCGACGACTTCAGAAAGCTCCATACCGCTGACACTCTCCCCGTTTACCTCTGCAATAACATCCTCCGGCAGAAGCCCCGCCTTTGCTCCCGGCGCATCTTCGTAGCATCTGACGGCCTTAATTGTCCCGGTCTCAGCATCCTGCTGCATCACCACGCCGATTCCTTTATAAGAACCAGATGTCTCTTTATTCACTTCCTCCAGCTCTTCTTTGGTATAGTAAGCAGAGTAGGGATCTCCAAGACTTGCCATAAGCCCTTTATACATGGTGTCTTCCATCAGCTGTTCATCCACATCACCAGTATATTCCTCTTTTACAATACTTTCAATCAGTTTTGCTTTTTCCACAAATTGATCTGTCACTGCTCCCTGATTTCTCTGTTCTGCCGCCGCAGTGCTATAGATTTTAAATCCGATTCCTGCAGCCAGCAGGGCACACACAACCCCCAGCAGAAATCCTTTTACAAATTTTTTTCTGTCCATTCTTTGCTCCTCTGTCATTTAAATAATATTTCTGTTATTCCCCTGCTGCTTCTGTATTTTCTGGTACAGAAAAAGGAAGACTGCCAAAAACAGTCTCCCTTTTGTACCTTACACTTTTAGATGTTTTCTCACCGAAAAGATACTTCCGAAAAATCCGATACCCACTCCGAGGCCGATGCCTACAGGAAGAAGCCAGCGGAATACATCATTCACTGACAGAAACTGCAGAAAGCTTCCCAGCATATGGAATTTCGTCACAATGTAATTAATAACTCTCTCATATACTCCATACAAAATCCCCAGAGGAATCGCTGCACCGATGACACCCAGAAGAATTCCCTCGATGACGAAAGGAGACCTGACAAAAAAGTCGGTGGCACCTATCAGCTTCATGATTCCGATTTCTTCCTGACGTACAGAAATACCCATGGTAATCGTATTATAGATCAGGAAAAATGCAACAGCCAGAAGGATCACCACAATTGCCAATGACACATAAGCCATCAGCCTGTTGAAACTGGAAAGAGTATTTGCAGCCACTTCAGACTTCTCTACCTTCCGGACTCCGTCCAGACCTTCGATATATTTTACCAGTGTATCCTGCTGCTCTACATCATCCAGATAAACTTCATAGCGGGCAGAATTGGCAAGGGGATTATCATTGCTCTTAAACGCACCTTCCATACTTTCATCTTCGCCCTCCAGATAAACATCTTTAAAGCTCTCCCAGGCTTCATCTGCAGATACATAATTTATATCTGCCACCCCCGGCTGTTTTTCAATGTCATTTCCGATCTGGTCGATCTGCTCCTGCTTTGTCCCTGTATCAAAATAAACCACCACAGCAATTCCCTCTTCCGCTGCATGGACAATGTTGTTAAAATTCATTACCAGGGACAGGAAAACACCGAATAAAAAGATGCAGGCCGCCATAGTAGCAATAGATGCCAGAGAAAAACGCAGATTGCGCCAGATGTTTTTAAATCCTTGTTTAAATATGTATGCAATTGTACTAATTCTCATTCAGATATTCACCTTCCTGTTCGTCACTTACAATGACGCCTTTCTTCATCGTAATTACGCGTTTCCTGAACGCATTTACGATTTCTCTGTTATGGGTAACGACAAGGACAGTTGTACCTCTCTGGTTGATCTCCTCCAACAGCTTCATGATCTCAAAAGAGTTCTTGGGATCCAGGTTTCCTGTAGGCTCGTCGGCAAGAAGAAGGTTCGGTCTGTTTACCAGGGCTCTTGCAAGCGCAACCCTCTGCTGCTCTCCTCCGGAAAGCTGATCCGGTTTTGATTTATACTTTTCAGCCAGCCCTACCAATGTCAGCATCTCCGGTACTCTCTTTTTGATGATACGGGTGGGACGCTCAATAACACGCTGGGCAAAAGCAACGTTCTCATACACATTTCTGTCCTTTAACAGACGGAAATCCTGGAACACTACACCAATGCCTCTGCGGTATTTTGCCACCTTTCTTCTCCTCATCTTGTTCAGTCTCTGACCATTGACTGTAATGGTTCCGCTGGTTGGATCCAGCTCTTTGAGCAGAAGCTTGATCAGGGTTGACTTTCCAGAACCGCTGTTTCCAACGATAAATACAAATTCACCCTTCTCTACGTGAAGATTCATATGGCTGATGGCCGGATGGCCTTTGCTGTATGACTTGCTCACGTCTCTTAAATCAATCATAATAACCTCCTGTTTTCCTATTGAATCCCGGCGCAGCACCCCCTGCTGTCTTCCGTTCCTCTTTAGTAATCAAGTGTTTCCATATATTTCATGTATTTTACTACCATAAGGGCAATCTTAAACGTAATCGCGTCTTCAAACACTCTCAGGTCCAGCCCTGTGCTCTTCTGCAGCTTATCCAGTCTGTATACCAGAGTATTCCTGTGGATATACAGCTGTCTGGAAGTCTCAGATACATTCAGGCTGTTTTCAAAAAATTTATTGATCGTAGTCAATGTCTCTTCATCAAAATCATCGGGAGACTTTCCGTCAAAAATCTCTTTGATGAACATTTTGCACAGCGGGATAGGAAGCTGATAGATCAGCCTTCCGATGCCAAGGGAACTGTATGCGATCACTTCCCTTTCTCCGAAAAAGATCTTGCCTACATCCAATGCCATTCTTGCTTCCTTATAGGAGCGTGACACTTCTTTAATCTCTTTCACGATTGTTCCATATGCAATGTGTGTTGTCTTGTCCCTCTCAATCTCCAGAGCAGAAAGAATGTTGTTCGCAATCTTCTCCAGCTGGGGATACCCATCTGAAGGTGCCAGTTCTTTTACAATGATAATACTCTTTTCATCTACGGCAGTAACAAAATCGCCTGCCTTTCCTCCCAGAAGATTCTTGATATTCTCAAGAGAACCGTAATCCTTATCATGACCGCTTTCCAGAATAAATACTGCTCTGCGGGCTTCCACTTCGATATGAAGTTTTTTGGCACGGTTATGGATATCCACCAGCAGCAGATTATCCAGCAGCAGGTTTTTAATAAAATTATCTTTATTAAATCTTTCTTTGTATGCGGTCAAAAGCCCCTGGATCTGGAAAGCCGCCAGCTTACCCAAAGTATAGGCATCATCGCCCGCACCATTCAGCACCAGCACGTATTCCAGCTGATGGTCATCGTAGATCTTAAAATACTGGTATCCTTTTACTACCTGGCTGTCTGCCTGGGAATTGGCAAAAGCTGCCACCTCCTCTTCACCGCAGATATTCTCTGCAAAAGTTGATGCGAGAACCTTTCCTTCCGCATCGGCAACACAAAAATCTGACCTGGAAATTCCTTTTAATCCATCCAGGGTACTTTGCAGTATCTGATTTGAAATCATCGCTTCTCCTTCTTTCATCATATAGTTTTTTGTTGACTAAATCCCATAAAATAAAACCCTTCACTATATACTAATACAAAATCGGAAAAAAATAAAGAGAAAACGCGAAATATTACATATTTTTTTCAATCGTAACATTTTGTTCACATTTTCTCTGTTTTTTCATTATACTCAGAAATCATTTTTTTAAAGCTGTTTTTTTCCACCAGACGGTTCAGCCATCCTGCTTTCAGCCCTGTCTCTTTGAAGATTTCAAGGCAGCTTCCCAGGCTGAACCACACACCTGTATTGAGCATCTTCCTCTTTCTCTTCACAAATCGTTCCGGCGCATAAGTACGGGAACAGGAAAGCACCGCATGGGGACTTACAGCATTAATCTCATTAATCACCCGGTCTTCATGGTCTTCCCCTGCTTCCTCAAGGCTGTCCTTTCCTGCGATCACAATATCCGGATACTTCTCACTTAAGTAATCGCAGAAAGTCTGGACATCCTCCATATTCTCTCCCAAAATAAAAATACGGTTTTTATACTGATTCAGCAGCCAGAAAAGTGTCCCGAAAAATCCATGCCCGGTAGCTTCTTCCAGCATTCTCGCATCTGTGATTCCTGCTGCCCGGATTACTTCCGGCTCATCCACGACAGCCTTGTCCAGGCCTTCTATATAGGATTTCAGCTCCTCATCATTCTGAGCCTCCATCAAAAGGTTCATGGTGATGGTCCCGTAGGTGGACAAAACACTGCTGCTCCAGTGTTCATCTATACTTTCCATCACATCCGCAGCATAACATTTTTCCAGGGAAATTCCCATAATCTCTATTGTTTCGCTCATAGCGTCAGCTCCATTAAATGGTTTTCAGTGCCTTCTGCCGCATGCCTTATCAGGACTTTGCTGCGGCACATATTTGATGATTATAGCAGAAAATCCATCGGATAGCAAGTTTTTTATCATTCTTCCCGCTCCAGCTGTTTGATCAGATATCTTCCCACTACCGGGGAAAAACCGGAAATACTGCGGATATAGGCAAAATCTTTACCAAAAATTTTCTTTTCTGCTGCAAGGTCTTTTTCCTCTCCTGCAAACACTCCCAGAACACAGATTCCCTGACTTCTTAACTTGCGCACTTCAAATCCCGTATCTTTCACCGCATAATTTCCCTGATATGGCTTTGGATTTCTGGCGTTTGGCCTGTTTAAAATTACATCATATGGTCTTCCGTCACTTAGGATGATCAGAATCTTGTGCTCTTCCTCACGGGCAAAAAGACCTGCACCGGCTGCCTTTACAGCGAGTCCGTCCCGGTTATTGGAAGAAGCCCTGTACTCAAAAACATTGCTGTTCTCTCTTCTGTCTGCATCATAATCCCGAAATTCATGAAGAATGGTATAATCCCAGAAAGTGCAGAAACTCATGACTCTGTGGGGAATCCCCACATTGCTCAAAGCTTCGCTTAAAATATAGGCCTGGATCGCTACCTGCCCCTGACGGCTCTGCTGAGAACCACTGGCATCAATAAGCACATCCACCACAAAACTGCTGGAGTCACAGCGAAGCTCTCTTTTAAAAAATTCTGCATCATTGGTCCTTCCGATTTTCCAAAGCTTTGCAGGAAGGATCATACCTCTGTCAGAAAGGATTTCCTCTGTCTCATCCCTCATTACCAGTGTCTTTTTCAGCATCTCCGTAAGGATTCTGATATTATTTTTCACTGTACGGTGATTGTCATAATACTGGTACAGATTTTTATCTTTCTGTCTTTTTGCATATTCATACTGATAATTTCTCAAAACAGGTCCTTTTAGGATTCCTTTGGTGAAATACAGGCTGCAGTCGCTGTGGATTCCCCGGCACATCTGATAATTCAGCTTTTTCTGTTCCTTCTCAGAAAGAAAGCTTTTTCCGAAATTCCGCTCCACATAGGAGTACATTTTTTCCAGAGCTTTCTCATCAACCACCAGGATTTTTTTCTTCTTTCCGGTGTTTTCCTCTTCCTGCTCCTCCTGCTTTTTTCCTTCCTGGGTTTCCAGTCCGGTCATATTCTCCGCCATTTTCTCTATATAGGCTTCCAGGCTTTCTTCCAGTGCCTCTTCTTCCAGATAGTCCTTCCAGGAAAATTCCGTCAGTTCTTCCAAAGTCACTGCAAGGACCTGATCCAGATTCCCATATCTTCTCTCAAAGTAAGGATCTGCAATGGCGTTATAGAGGAAATCCGCAGTCCTGATCAGGTCCATAGTGGTCTCTGCTCTTTCCAGGTCTTCCACACAGTCCATATACCCCCGCATCTTTGCAGTGGCAGTCTGCTTTCCTTCCAGAACCTCCCGGAACAGAGAGATCTTCAGTCTTCCCGCCTCATTTTCCTGCAGGCGGTGAAAATCCAGTTCCAGCACATCTTCATATGCCTTTCTCCTGATTTCCGCCACACCTTCCCTCTCTTCTATAATCTTCCCGGAAACCGCGAATTCAATACAGAGCTGGGCAATAGTAAGGAGGGGGGCTTCCATACCGTGAAGATAGATTTTTTTCACCAGATAGAGAGAAAATTCTTCCCTGTCAAAATACCTGGCAAAAGCCCCCTGTTTAATACCGTCATACAAAGCAATATATTTTGAACGGGCAAAAGCCTGCAGATCCGGTTTAAAATCCAGGGCATAATCTCCGCTGACAGTCCACATCAGATTCTTGATTCTGTTTTCCAGTTCCATTTTAAATTCGTCCATGGCGCCTGCCTTTCCTAATCTTCAAACACATCAGAAGGAGTCCAGGATTCCGGAATCCTGGTCATGACCACATCCTGCACGATCTCTTTTTCAAAAATGTCGAAGCACTTGTTTACAACACCGATCTTCACTGCAAGAGAAGGCTTCAGTCCCTGATGTATAGTCTTTAACGCTCCCAGCATTCCTCTCAGGTCCAGCGCTTTTGTAGTAATCTCACTGTTATGCGCTTTTAACTGCAGATCCATGAAAAGACCCGTCCATTGTTTTAACGCGTGTTCCCGGATTCCGGGAAATTTCAGCCTGAAAATATAGTTCAGTGTGTCTTCATCCTGGGCGGGCATATCAATAACCAGAAAACGTGACACCAGTGCCTCATTCAGCTCTCTGGTACCGGCATATCCGTAATTCATTGTCCCGATAAATCGAGACGCATCGTGCATTTCAATTTTGTCATATCCCGGCACATCGATACATCTGCGGTAATCCAGTGCTGCATGAAGTACTGAGACCGCGTCATTTTTTGCCATATTGATCTCGTCCAGAATACCGAATCCTCCAAACTGGGCACAGCGGTAAATGCTTCCCTTCCTTAACTGAACCTTATTATCAATAAACGTATCTGTCCCGATGAGATCTCCGCTGTCGGTATTTACATGAAAAGAGACATTATAGACAGGACGTCCGAAAATCCATGCAAGATTCTCCGCCAGTACATTTTTTCCTGTTGCTTTGGCACCGGTGAGGAGCAGATTCTCCCCTTCCAGCAAAGCTGCAATCCCCATCTCAAGCACTTCTTTTCCATAAAAGGGAATATCGGGCTTCATCACTCGCTTCTGCTCTTCCTCTGCCACCGGATATCTGTTTCTGAATTCCCAGGCGCCTTCCACGAGTGAGGGGTCTACCTGCTGTTCTTTTAAAAACCCAAGTATTTCTTCCATTTTTTTCCTCCTAACAGTACAGGGTGCCCTGGCAGAGCACCCTGTAATCATGACTGCGGTCCTTTTTACAGTCCCGCTGGTTTTTATACTTCAAATAATAAATCACCGTATGACGGCATAGGCCAGATGTCTTTGTCCACGATCATCTCCAAAGCATCCACTGGTTTTCTCAGTGCTTCCATTGCCGGAATCACCTGCTTCCGGTAATAGAATGCCTTATCCTTTCCGTCTTCCATCTCTGCTGCCTGGGCGGTTACCTGGCGCAGATGGTTCAGTGCTTCCTGTGTTTCCTTTAATAAGGAGGAAGCCTCTCTTAAAAGTTCAGACTGCACATCCACATCCAGAACGCCGGCAGCCACAATTGCATTGATGGCATCAGCAAGTTCCTTGGTATAACGGATCACAGCCGGAACAATCTGTTTTCCTGCCATGTCGATCATGGTTCTGGCCTCGATATTAATCGCTTTGGAATAAGTCTCATACTTGATCTCTTTTCTTGCTTCCAGCTCTGCTTCCGTGAAGACCCCGAACTCTTCAAACAGTTTTACTGCCTTATCTGAGGTCAATGTCTCAATGGTCTCCACCATACAGCTCAGATTGGGCAGCCCTCTTCTCTCAGCTTCTTTTACCCAGTCCTCGGAATAACCGTTTCCGTTAAAGACAATCCTCTGATGCTCCGTAAAGTTTTTCTTCATCAGATCATGAACGGCAATTTCAAAATTATCTGCCTGTTCCAGCACATCGCAGGCTTCTTTAAACGCTTGCGCAACAATCGTATTAAGCACCACATTTGCTGGCGCAATGGAATCCCTGGATCCTACCATACGAAATTCGAATTTATTTCCTGTAAACGCAAAAGGTGAGGTTCGGTTCCTGTCAGTAGTATCCCTCATAAAATCCGGGATCGCCTTTACGCCTGTATCCAGTTTCTCACTTTCAATACTGCTCTTTGCCATACCTGTGGTGATCAGCTGGTTCATCACATCGGTCAGCTGGTCTCCCAGGAATACGGAAATAATTGCCGGAGGAGCCTCATTGGCGCCAAGGCGATGGTCATTCCCTACATCTGCGGCAGATTCTCTCAGCAGATCTGCATGGACATCCACTGCCTTTAAAATGCAGCTAAGCACCAGCAGGAACTGGATATTTTCATGAGGTGTATTCCCCGGATCCAGAAGGTTGTATCCGGTGTCCGTGGTAAGGGACCAGTTGTTGTGTTTTCCGGAGCCATTCACTCCGGCAAATGGTTTTTCATGAAGCAGACATTTCATACCATGCTGGGAAGCTACCCTTTTTAAAGTCTGCATGATGATCTGATTATGATCCACTTCCACATTTGCTTCCGCATAAATGGGAGCCAGTTCATGCTGTGCCGGTGCGGCTTCATTGTGCTGCGTCTTGGCTGTTACTCCAAGCCTCCACAATTCCTCATTGACATGTTTCATATAAGCAGAAACTTTCTGACGGATAGTTCCCAGATAATGATCATCCATCTCCTGCCCTTTTGGAGGCATCGCTCCGAAAAGAGTTCTTCCCGTAAATACCAGGTCCTTTCTCTTGCGGAACTTCTCATCATTTACCAAAAAATATTCCTGCTCCGCACCTACGGAAGGGATCACCTTCTTAGATGTGGTATCGCCGAAGAGACGCAGAAGACGCAGTGCCTGGGTATTGATCGCCTGCATGGAACGAAGCAGGGGAGTCTTCTGATCCAGAGCCTCACCGGTGTAGGAACAGAAAGCTGTAGGAATACACAGCGTAGCTCCGGCAGCATCATGTCTTACAAACGCTGGAGAAGTACAGTCCCATGCAGTATAGCCTCTTGCCTCAAATGTAGCCCTCAGACCGCCGGAAGGAAAAGAAGAAGCATCCGGCTCTCCTTTGATCAGCTCCTTACCGGAAAAGCTCATCAACACCTTGCCATTTGGAAGAGGTGCTGTTATAAAGGAGTCATGTTTTTCCGCAGTAACACCTGTCAGAGGCTGGAACCAGTGTGTATAGTGGGTTGCTCCTTTTTCGATTGCCCATTCTTTCATCTCATGGGCAATGACATCTGCCATTTCCGGAGACAGATCCTTTCCTTCAAGAATTGTCTGCTTTAAGTCTTTGTAGACCTTTTTGGGAAGACGCTGCTGCATTACAGCATCATTAAATACGTCTTCTCCAAATATTTCAGCTACATTTGTATATTCACTCATATGTTATGTTCCTTTCTCCAATCTGGGAAGCCGGGTTTCCCCGCTTGCTTCCTGAAACTGTTTCTAAGATACCTCAAATGCTTGGAAAATGCAAGTATTTTTTGTATGGGGACTGCTCTTCCCCAGTCCTTATATCCATAGGGAAGAGACAGCAAGCGCCAGCAGACAGACACCCCCCAGCCAGGAAAGATCTCTGCCTGCCGCCCGCCTTCCTTTATATCCTAAAATCCATCCGACTTTCATCATAAAGATACCTCCAAAAAAAGAACCGGCTGCCAGAAACATTTCCCCGGACTGAACCAGTCCCGTCCCCAGACCTGCCGCAAGACTGTCGGCAGACAGCGCAAAAGCCAGAAGCACGGCAGTCCCCGGAGTCAGCACCTTTGGTTCTTCTTTTTCAGGCTTCTCTCTTTTGCGGAAAAAGGAAATCAGGCGGTAACTTCCTATAAGAAATAAAAAAACGGTTCCCAGCCAGGAAGCCGCCCATCCGGGAAAAAGACCTGCCGCGGCATTTCCCGTCCATAAAGCAGCGCCCAGGAGAGAACTCATGATTAGATTCATTCCCACGATCAGCCCTAAAGACATAGCAGTTCTGCTCATTCCATATGCAAAACTGACCACAAAAGAATCTGTGGTCAGTGCAAAAATCAAAATACTTCCGCTGATAAGCTGTGATACATCCATGACACACCCCGAAATATCTTTTATAATATCTTATGATACCCGGGTGAAAAAGGTCATGCATTTTATTCCGGCGTGTGGATCAGTGGTACTTCCTCGTTTTTTGAAAGCATGATCTGGACCGCATGTTTCATGTTTTTTATATTTACCTCTCTGTGTTCTCCTCCGAATTCACCATCCAGGGTCCAGGAAATCTCCTCCTCACAGGATATGGTAAGGGAAGACGTCTTAAACGCCTCAATCAGCTTCGTATCCGCATTGCCCAGCAGAGAAGCAATAATCTCATTTAATTCCAGAATATTTTTTGGTTTTCTTACCAGCATAACTTCAAAGACTCCGTCATCCAGCATCACATCCGGACCAGTCAGCCTTTTGAATCCGCCCACAGAAGTTGTATTGCTGATCATGCCGAAAATAAATTCTCCCTCCAGATCCGTCTCTTCACAGTGCACCAGAAGATTATAGGACTTGATATTAAACAGCCTCTGGGTTCCCTCCAGGATATATGCTGCATGTCCCAGTATATTTTTAAGATCTTGGTTTGTCTCATAGGAAACATCCGTAAACAGTCCGAATGCTGCTATATAAACAAAAAGGTCATCGTTAAATTTTCCTACATCAAAAGCATGGGGAAGTCCCTCTACAATATCCGTAGCTGCCTGAAGCATATTTTTGGACACATGAAGACTCTTTGCAAAGTCATTGGTGCTTCCCGCAGGAATATATCCGATAGGAGTGGTATGCCCTCCCTTCAGAAGTCCTGTGACAATTTCATCCAGGGTACCGTCTCCGCCGCTTGCCACTACAATATCATAATCTCCGCCTCTTTTTTTCGCCACTTTCAGTCCATCCATATAAGACTGTGTCGAATGAATGCTTATTTCATAACCGCCTTTTATGAAAATGTCAATAATATCTGCAAGTCTGTTCTTAATACTTCCTTTTCCTGCTCTGGAATTAAAAATAAACAGCATTCTTTTCTTCATAGTCCCGCCTCCTTTTCTCTGGCTTTTCATTCTACTCTTTTTTTGCAAAAGGAGCAAGAATTTTTTGCTGCTCCGCACTGGAGCAGCAAAAAAACAGGGCTGCCGCACCAGCCATCCGAGCATATCACCCGGCTGATACAACACCCCTGCAGTTTTTCATTACAGCTTTGCGCTGCCTTATAAGATTAAACCAGCTCTAAAACTACTTCCATAGCTGCATCGCCTTTACGCGGCCCGATCTTGATGATTCTTGTGTAACCACCGTTGCGGTCAGCGTATTTAGGAGCAACTTCTGTAAATAATTTCTCTACCATGTCAACTTCTTTTGTATTTTTCTTCTTTCCAGCAGCTGCTACCGGTACTTCTTTTACCGGATACAGAACTTTTAACATCTGTCTTCTTGCATGTAATCTGGAAGGAGCATCTTTTTTAATCTCCTTCTGTACTTCATCGTATACAGTAACTTTCTTTCCATCAACAACTTCTTTTACTCTCTTGCCGTTCTCATCTTTACGCGGAACTTTTGCTGTGATAGTAACAGTTTCAAAGTTGTCTCTTTCGCGAACTGCCATAGCGATCAAGCTTTCAGCGATTTTACGAACTTCTTTGGCTTTTGATTCTGTTGTAACGATTTTTCCGTGGTATAACAGATTTGTAACCTGATTTCTCAGTAAAGCTTTTCTCTGGTCAGCTGTTCTGCCTAATTTTCTATATTTTGCCATTTTAGATTTCCTCCATTTGTGGAACAGTACGCCACGCTCTCTTCGGTCTTACTGGCGCACTGCTTGTCTTCCATAAATATTCTCTCTTCTTCGGCTTACTCCTCGCTTGGATTTAACTGTAAGCCTAATTCCTTCAGCTTTGCCAGAACCTCTTCTAAAGATTTACGTCCTAAGTTGCGGACCTTCATCATATCTTCAGAAGTACGGTTGCAAAGTTCTTCTACTGTATTGATTCCGGCACGTTTTAAGCAGTTGTAGGAACGAACAGAGAGCTCCAGCTCGTCAATGTTCATTTCCAGAACTTTTTCTTTTTCATTGTCTTCTTTCTCAATCATGACCTCTGCAGTCTTTGCACTTTCGGAAAGGTCAATGAACAGACTTAAATGCTCACTCAATACTTTAGCAGCAAGGCTGACTGCCTCGTCTGCGTCTAACGTTCCATTTGTATAAATATCCAGGGTCAGCTTGTCATAATCTGTAACCTGACCCACACGGGTATTTTCAACAGCCATATTCACACGCTCAACAGGTGTATAGATGGAATCCACCGCAATCACACCAATGGGCATGTCATCTGTCTTTCCTTTGTCAGCGCTGATATATCCGCGGCCTTTGGTGATGGTCAGCTCTGCATTGAATTTACAGTCTGCGCCACCATTTAAAGTAGCAATCACCTGGTCGGGATTTAAGATTTCCAGATCCTGGTCCACCTGAATATCTGCGCCGGTCACAACGCCTTCGCCTTCAAACTCAATATAAGCAGTTTTCGGTTCGTTGCCGTCGCTTACGTTCTTGATTGCCAGGTTTTTCAGGTTCATGATGATCTCTGTCACATCTTCCTTCACACCCGGAATAGAACTGAATTCATGGAGAACGCCGTCAATTTTCACCTGGCTTACAGCAGCACCCGGTAAAGAAGAAAGCATGATTCTTCTTAAAGAGTTGCCCAGTGTAATGCCGTATCCTCTTTCCAGCGGCTCTACCACAAATTTCCCATATCTCTTATCATCAGACATTTCTGTGATTTGAATTTTGGGTTTGTTAAAATCGAACATGCAAAGCCCTCCTTGCTGCGTGCATTATTCTTCTTAAATCACTCATCATAACCGGAAGCCTGCAGCGCAGGCTTTCCATGGTTCTTCCTGATAATAAAAACCTGCAGAACAACTCTTTATTATTTGGAGTATAATTCGACGATGAGCATTTCATTTACAGGAACGTCGATTTCTTCTCTTGTAGGAAGTGCTTTCACTTCACCTTTTAAAGCTTCCTGGTCAGCTTCCAGCCATGCCGGAACCAGACGTCCGCCTGTTGTTTCCAGAATATCTTTGTATCTCTGAGAACCTTTGCTCTTCTCTCTGATTTCGATCACATCACCTGCACTTACTAAGTAAGAAGGAATGTTTACCTGTTTTCCGTTTACTAATACATGCTTGTGGTCAACGATCTGTCTTGCTTCTTTTCTTGTTCTTGCGAATCCAAGACGGAAAACCACATTGTCCAGACGGGATTCCAGCATAACCATCAGGTTTTCACCTGTCTGACCCTGTTTCTGGTCTGCTTTCTTGTAGTAGTTGCGGAAAGGTTTTTCCAGAACGCCGTAGATGAATTTTGCTTTCTGTTTTTCTCTTAACTGAAGTCCGTATTCGGACACTTTTCTGCTTGCTCTCTTTAACTGTCTTGTGGATTTCTTATCAATTCCCAGGTATACAGGATCCAGACCTAAGGATCTGCATCTTTTCAGAACCGGTACTCTATTTACTGCCATGATTATTTGACCTCCTAATTAGACTCTTCTACGTTTTGGTGGACGGCAACCGTTATGTGGAACCGGTGTTACGTCTTTAATACTTGTAACTTCGATACCGCATGCTGCCAGTGCACGGATTGCTGCTTCTCTTCCTGAACCAGGTCCTTTTACAAAAACGTCAACAGTCTTCAGACCATGGATAATTGCTGCCTTTGCAGCTGTTTCTGCAGCCATCTGAGCTGCATATGGAGTAGATTTCCTTGAACCTTTAAATCCCAGACCACCGGCACTTGCCCATGATAAAGCATTTCCTTCAGCATCTGTCAATGTAACGATTGTGTTATTGAAAGAAGACTGGATATGTGCCTGTCCGCGTTCAACGTTTTTCTTAACACGCTTTTTTGTCACTTTTTTTGTAACTTTAGCCATTTCTAAACTAACCTACTTTCTCTGATATTCAAATTAATTTTTATTTTTTCTTATTAGCAACAGTTCTCTTAGGACCTTTTCTTGTTCTTGCGTTTGTCTTAGTCTTCTGACCGCGAACAGGAAGTCCTTTACGATGACGGATTCCTCTGTAGCATCCGATTTCCTGAAGTCTCTTGATGTTCAGAGCGATCTCTCTTCTTAAATCACCTTCTACAGGGATCTGCAGTTCTTCGATCGCATCACGAATCTTTCCTACTTCTTCGTCTGTAATATCTCTGACACGAGTGTCAGGATTTACGCCTGCCTTTTCCAGAATACGGTTTGAGCTTGCTCTACCAATTCCGTAGATATAAGTCAGACCGATCTCAACACGTTTTTCTCTTGGTAAGTCTACACCAGCTATACGAGCCATGTACTTGTTCCTCCATTTTTCTGTTAATATTGTTCCTAATTGAGACACATGAAATTGACGGGATCTCATGCATCCAGCCGCTTATTACGGAAAGTTCCAGCTTTCCATACATAAATTTTACGCAGCCTTTCCGGTATTTGGCATATACCGGTATTAAGCAATATTCTGTAATTATCAGAAGTCCGCACAGCGTACTTTCAATAATATAAGCTGTTCCTCGGTAAAACAGCAAACGTGATAATATTACTATATTTCATCAGTATGAACAACGCACCCTGGCGGTTCATACTGCAGCCGCACTAAAATTTACACAAATCAATCGTCAAAAATATAATCTTCGCACTTTAATATCAAATAGATGATTTAAAGTCCCGAAGATTAGCCCTGACGCTGTTTGTGTTTTGGGTTTTCACAGATAATTCTGATGCTTCCCTTTCTTTTGATAACCTTGCACTTTTCGCAAATTGGTTTTACAGATGATCTAACTTTCACTGTTCTTCCTCCTTTCTGAGCATAAAAGTACGCTTTATATAGTAGCACCTATCCGTCAAGAATGCAAGTGATTTTTTGCAAGTTTTTCAAATTTTTTCAAATTCTCATAATTCTCTCTGGATACAGCAAACAGCAGGCGGAATCAGCTCCGCCTGCTGTGGTCTTTCCTGATATAACTTTCTGTAATAATTATAAGCGGTACAGCCTGCAATTATTTGTCTCTCCAGATGATTCTGCCTTTGCTCAGGTCATAAGGTGACATTTCAATGGTTACCTTATCTCCCGGCAGGATTCTGATGAAGTTCATTCTCAGTTTGCCGCTGATATGAGCCAGAATCACATGTTTGTTTTCCAGTTCTACCTTGAACATAGCATTGGGTAACTTTTCAAGTACAGTTCCTTCTACTTCAATAACGTCTGCCTTAGACATAAATTAAACCTCCTGTTGATTGCCGCAGTCTCGCTGCCTTTCATACTCTCTTATGGCTTTTCTGATATGTTCGTCACGGATTTCTCCGCCTTCCTCCAGCAGATTCCCCAGGTTGCAGGGTATCTGATAAATAATCTGGATGTGTTTCCGCCTTTTCTTTTTCAGGCGGTCTAAAGTTCGGTTCTTTCCGTCGCAGAGCCAGACAAATTCATTATCTGCCTCCATGAGTACATACAATTTTCCTGTATCATGCCCCGCCTTTGACCGGGCAAGCATTCCCCTGGTGAAATCTCTCATAAATCCTCCATTTCCCGTCTGGAATCTCTTACCTGCTCAGGGTGAGGATCTCCGGTTCCCCGTCTGTGATAAGAATGGTATTTTCATAGTGTGCCGACAGGCTTCCGTCCTGGGTCACTACAGTCCAGTCATCATCAAGCCATACTACATCTGCACGCCCCTGGTTGATCATAGGCTCAATGGCAAGAGTCATGCCAGGCACCAGCCGTATCCCTCTTCTTCTCTGAGGAAAATTGGGAATCTGAGGATCTTCATGAAGATGTGTGCCGATCCCGTGCCCTACCAGATCACGGACCACTCCATATCCAAATTTCTCTGCATATCCTCCGATAGCTGCTGAAATATCGTGGAGATGATTGCCTGCTTTTGCATATTTTATACCTTCAAAAAAGCTCTGGCGCGTAACATCAATAAGCTGCCGGGCTTCTTTTGATATTTCTCCCACTGCGTGGGTCCTCGCCGCATCGGAATGGTATCCTTTATAAATCAGTCCTGCGTCAAGACTTACAATATCTCCCTCCTGAAGCACCCGGGTGCTTTTGGGAATCCCGTGGACTACCTCATCGTTTACAGATACACAGATAGACGCCGGGTATCCGTTATAATTCAGAAAATTAGGGGTACAGCCAAGGCTGCGGATCATTTTTTCTCCGTGCCGGTCAATATCCAGGGTAGTGATTCCTGGTCTGATAAATGCAGCAAGTTCGTCATGTACCTTTTCCAGAAGTCTTCCTGCTTCTCTCATAAGTTCAATTTCTCTGGCAGTTTTAATTGTTACTGACATCTTTTATGCTCCTAATACATTGATGATAGCCTGGAATACATCTTCCATGTCAACGGTGCCATCAACTTCTTTCAGCACTCCCGCTTTTGCATAATAATCAATCAGCGGCTGTGTCTGGTCATGATATACACCGAGACGTTTCTGTACGGTTTCCGGTTTATCGTCGTCTCTTAAAATCAGCTTTTCACCGCATACATCACACACATCCTCTGTTTTCGGAGGATTGTATTTGATATGGTAAGTAGCTCCGCAGCCTGTGCAGGCCCTGCGTCCTGACATACGATTTACAATATTCTCATCCGGAACTTCCACATTAATGGCAAAATCCACTTTCTGTCCCATTTTGGAAAGTGCTGAGTCAAGGCTTTCGGCCTGTGGGATCGTCCTTGGAAATCCATCCAGAATATATCCATCTCTGCAGTCTTCCTGCTGTACCCTGTCGATCACCAGATCCACAGTCAGCTCGTCGGGAACCAGAAGTCCCTGATCCATATAAGTTTTTGCTTTCTTTCCCAATTCTGTTCCGTTTTTGATGTTTGACCTGAAGATATCGCCTGTGGAAATATGAGGAATTCCATATTTCTCCGCGATTTTCTTTGCCTGTGTGCCTTTTCCTGCTCCAGGTGCTCCTAACATAATAATCTTCATACCTGTCTCCCCTTTCTTGGAAATGGCTGTCCCGTACTTGAAACCAGGTTTCAGCCAGATAGCATTTTAGAGACTGCCGCAGCAACAGAAACACACCTTAGATGCTGCGAATCTGTCTCTCCTGCGACGGTCTCTTATATTTGAATATCTTTATTCACTTAAAAAGCCTTTATAGTTACGGACTAACATACGTGACTCAATCTGTTTTAATGTCTCCAGCACAACACCTACCACAATGATGATAGAAGTTCCGCCGAAAGAAACATTGGCGCCGAATACACCGTTGAAGAAAAACGGAATAACAGCAACAATCACCAGACCGGTTGCCCCGATAAAAATCAGGTAACTTAAAATCTTCTCGAGATATTCCTGCGTCGGTTTGCCTGGTCTGATACCTGGAATAAATCCGCCCTGTTTCTTAATATTATCCGCTACTTCCATAGGATTGAAAGTAATAGAAGTATAGAAATAAGCAAAGAAAATTACCAGGACTATATAGACAACCAAACCGATGGAATAGATTGGTTCACTGGGTTTAAACCAGTTGCTGGAACTAAGACCCTTCAGAATCTCACTTCCAATACCTGTTCCGTTTGTCTTTCCAAGAAAACTTGCAATGATCACAGGGAAAGACATCAGGGAAGAAGCAAAGATAATGGGAATGACACCCGCGGTGTTGACCTTTAAAGGAATAGAGCTGGACTGACCGCCCATAACTTTTCTTCCCACCATCTTCTTAGAATACTGTACAGGGATACGTCTGATACCGCCGTTTAAGATCAGTACCAGTACCACTACTGCGAGAATGATCGCTGCAATGATCAGGAGGGCAAGTCCTCCTTTGGCATAAGTCTTACCTTTTACGAACTGGTCGAAAAGGGTTACCAGATCGCTTGGGATTCTTGACACGATATTGATCATCAAAACTATGGAAATACCGTTGCCCACACCCTTGTCAGTAATCTGCTCACCAATCCACATCAACATTGCCGAACCTGCAGTCAGACACATTACAACTACTATCCCCTTTAAGATATTCATATCCGGGATCAGACCTCTGTTTCCAAATCCGATAGTCATCGCAGTACTCTGGAATAAAGAAAGTCCGACAGTCAGATAACGGGTGATAGCTGTCATTTTCTTCCTGCCTTCCTCACCATCACGCTGCATTTCCTCCAATTTTGGAATTGCAATAGTCAGCAGCTGGATGATAATGGAAGAAGTAATGTAGGGGGTGATATTTAAAGCGAAAATTGACATTTCGGTAAAAGAACCTCCAGTAAATGCATCAAAGAAATTAAATGCATCACTGGACTGGCTCTCAAACCATTGTTTGAAATAATCGCTGTCTACTCCTGGGATAGGAAGCTGGGATCCCAGACGGATAATCACCAGCATCAGGAGTACATAAAAAATACGACGTCTTACATCCTTTATTCGAAAGGCATTTTTAAGAGTCTTCAGCATTAGATCACCTCTACTGTTCCACCTGCGGCTTCAATCTTTGCTTTTGCGCTCTCGCTTACTGCGTTTACTTTTACATTCAGTTTTTTTGTCAGCTCACCGTTGCCAAGAATCTTGACACCGTCTCCTAATTTGGAGATCGCACCGGAAGCTAATAAAGCTGCTGGTGTAACATCAGCACCGTCTTCAAATCTGTTTAAAACGTCAACGTTTACTGCAATGATTTCCTTGGAGTTTCTGCATGTGAAACCTCTCTTAGGAATTCTTCTGTATAACGGCATCTGACCGCCTTCAAAACCTGGTCTCTTGGCACCGGAACGTGCTTTCTGACCTTTATGGCCTTTACCTGCTGTCTTACCGTTTCCTGAACCGTGTCCACGGCCTCTTCTGAAATTATCGCTCTGTCTGGAGCCTTCTGCCGGTCTTAAGTTTGATAAATCCATGATGGCACCTCCTTCTTCGTATTAATTAGATTTCTTCAACTTTCACTAAGTGTCTTACCTGCTGGATCATACCGCGAACTGCAGCGTTGTCAGGCATTTCCACTGTCTTGTTGAGTTTTCTTAAACCTAATGCTTCTACTGTTTTTTTATGTTTCGGAACAGCACCGATTGTAGATTTCACCAGAGTGATTTTTAATTTATCTGCCATTTTTCAATCCTCCTTATGCAAAAATCTCATCTACAGATTTTCCGCGAAGTTTTGCAACTTCTTCCGGAGTTTTTAACTGGCTTAAACCTGCGATTGTAGCCAGAACAACGTTCTGTTTGTTACGGGAACCCATACATTTTGTACGGATGTTCTTAATACCTGCAAGTTCGATTACCGCACGGGCTGGACCTCCGGCAATAACACCAGTACCTTCCGGAGCTTTTTTCAAAAGCACTTCTGCGCTTCCGAATTTACCGATAAAGTCATGTGTGATACTTCCGTTTTCGTCTCTTGCCACACTGACTAATTTTTTCATAGCGTCTTCTTTTCCTTTGCGGATCGCTTCGGGAATTTCTGCTGCTTTTCCTAAACCAGCGCCAACATGTCCGTTGCCGTCACCCACAACAACTAAAGCTGTGAAACGGAAGTTACGACCACCTTTAACAACTTTTGTTACACGCTTGATTGACACTACTTTTTCTTCTAATTCAAACTGACTAGCATCAATAATAGAACGTTTCATGTGTTCTTTTCCTCCCTTATTAGAATTCTAACCCAGCTTCTCTTGCTGCGTCTGCTAAAGCCTTGATTTTTCCGTGATAGATAAAGCCGCCTCTGTCAAAAACAACTTCTTTGATACCAGCTTCGATTGCTCTCTTAGCAATAACTGTTCCTAAATATGCTGCTGCTTCAACGTTGTCGGTTTTTTCTAACTCAGCTTTTACTTCTTTCTGTGTTGTAGAAGCAGAAACCAGAGTTTTTCCGACTGTATCGTCAATAATTTGAGCATACATATGATTATTGCTGCGGAATACTGCTAAACGAGGTGTAGCAGCTGTGCCGCTGAGATGATTACGTATTCTTCTATGTTTTTTTGCGCGAACTTTCGCTCTTGATACTTTACTAACCATTTTTACACTCTCCTTAATTATTTCTTACCAGTCTTACCAACTTTACGTCTGATAACTTCATCAGCATATTTAATACCCTTGCCCTTGTAAGGTTCAGGTCTTCTCTTATCTCTGATCTCAGCAGCATACTGACCAACTTTTTCTTTGTCAATTCCGGATACAACAATTTTGTTTCCGTCAACTTTGGATTCCAGACCTTCCGGATCTTCCATTTCAACCGGGTGAGAATAACCAAGGTTAAGTACCAGCTTCTTACCCTGTTTTGCTGCTCTATAACCTACACCGTTTACTTCCAGAGTTTTTTCGTATCCCTGGCTAACACCGATTACCATGTTCTGGATCAGTGTTCTTGTTAAACCGTGTAAAGATTTCATTTTCTTTAAATCGTTAGGTCTTGTAACTACTACATGACCATCTTCTAATTTGATTGACATTTCAACCGGCAACGCTTTTTCAAGTGTTCCCTTAGGACCTTTTACAGTCACTACATTGTTCTCAGCAATTTTAACTTCTACTCCTGCTGGAACTGCTACAGGCAGTCTTCCGATACGTGACATACCATTTTCCTCCTTACTTAGATTTTCGGAAGGGCCGATTATGGTTCCCTTCTGTTTTCAGTATACTTCTATGTGATAAAGGATCTGAGTCCTGTTATCCGTGAATAAATAAGGTATCTTCCCTCCACAAAGCTGTAATAACAGCCGTGTTCAATACCTACCAAACAAATGCAAGTACTTCTCCGCCTACGTGAAGTTTTCTTGCTTCTTTATCTGTGATAACACCCTGGTTTGTAGAAAGAATCGCAATACCAAGACCGCCTAATACTCTGGGGATCTCCTGGCTTCCAGCGTAGATACGAAGACCTGGTTTGGAAATTCTCTTCAGACCTGTGATGATTTTTTCGTTTTTATCTGCACCGTATTTTAATGTAATGCGGATTGTCTTGAATGCTCCGTCTTCCAGAACATCATATTTTGCAATATAACCTTCTCTTAAGAGAATGTCAGCAATAGCAAGTTTCATTTTAGATGCCGGAACATCTACTGTATCGTGTTTTGCAGTGTTTGCATTACGGATTCTTGTAAGCATATCTGCGATTGGATCGCTCATTGTCATGATAGTTTCCTCCTAAATATTTAGACTTTTCATGTGATATTGTTCTGATTCTTTGGGCGCGTTCGGGAGGTAATCTCCCCGACGCCTAAAGAAGAGTGTATGTTCCCTCACGGGTATGTTCACTCAACTAAACTGCATTGTTCACAGTCAGATTCGTGAACGACCTCGCACTAAATTCGCGCGGCGCCTCTGGGCTTGCGCTCATTAACTGCTTCCGGTCTACCAGCTTGCTTTTTTAACTCCCGGAATCTGTCCTTTGTATGCTAATTCACGGAAGCAGATACGGCAGATACCGTATTTTCTCAAGTATGCATGTGGACGGCCACAGATGCGGCAGCGGCTGTATTCTCTTGTAGAGAACTTCTGTTTGCGCTGCTGTTTAACTTTCATTGCTGTCTTAGCCATGAATTTTCCCTCCTAATAATCTTACTTTGCAAATGGCATGTTGAATAATGTCAATAATTCACGAGCTTCTTCGTCTGTCTTGGCAGTTGTTACGAAAATAACGTCCATACCTCTGACTTTATCAACTTTATCATATTCCACTTCAGGGAAAATTAACTGCTCTTTGATACCCAGCGCGTAATTTCCTCTTCCATCGAATGCGTTAGGATTAACACCACGGAAGTCACGTACACGAGGAAGTGCCAGGTTAATGAGACGGTCAGCGAATTCATACATCTTCTCGCCTCTTAAAGTTACTTTACATCCAATCGGCATACCCTCACGGATTTTGAAGTTTGCCACAGAGTTTTTCGCTTTTGTTGTAACAGCTTTCTGACCTGTGATCAGTTCCATATCAGCAACAGCTGCATCTAACAGTTTTGCATTATCTTTGGCTTCACCTACACCCATATTCACAACGATCTTATCGAGTTTCGGCACTTCCATGATATTCTTATATCCAAACTTTTTGATCATAGCATCTACGATCTCATTTTTGTACATCTCTTTCAGTCTGCTCACTTTTCATTGCCTCCTCTCTTATTAATCGATTACCTTGCCTGTAGTTTTAGCGAAACGCACTTTCTTGCCGTCTTCTACTTTGAATCCGACTCTTGTAGCTTTGCCTTCATGCATAACCATAACATTGGAAGCATCCAGCCAAGCTTCTTTATTCACAATACCGCCCTGCTGATTGCTCATGGAAGGTTTTGTGTGTTTTGTAATCATGTTTACGCCTTCAACCAGAACAGCGCCTTTTTTAGGATTAACAGAGATTACTTTTCCTTCTTTGTCTTTATCTTTTCCGGCAATAACCTTAACAGTATCGCCTTTTTTAATCTTAAACATCAGGTTTACCTCCTATAATACTTCCGGAGCCAGGGAAACAATTTTCATAAACTGTTTATCACGAAGCTCTCTGGCAACTGGTCCAAAAATACGGGTTCCTCTTGGTGTTTTGTCATCTTTGATAATTACGGCAGCGTTTTCGTCGAATTTGATGTAAGAACCATCTTTACGGCGAACGCCTTTTACAGTACGAACAACAACAGCTTTTACAACATCGCCTTTTTTCACAACGCCGCCTGGTGTTGCGTCTTTAACAGTAGCAACAATCACATCACCGATGTTCGCATATCTTCTAGTAGAACCACCCATAACACGGATGCAGAGGATTTCTTTTGCACCTGTATTGTCAGCGACTCTAAGTCTACTTTCCTGTTGAATCATGCTTAGATTCCTCCTTACGAAATTATTTCACTCTTTCTACTACTTCTACAAGTCTCCATCTTTTGTCTTTGGACAGAGGTCTTGTTTCCATAACTTTTACTGTGTCACCAATGTTGCATGTATTTTCTTCATCATGCGCTTTTAATTTATATGTTCTCTTCACGATTTTTCCGTAAAGAGGATGTTTAACGTGGTCTTCGATAGCTACTACGATAGTTTTGTCCATCTTGTTGCTAACAACTTTACCAACACGTGTTTTTCTCAGATTTCTTTCCACGATTATGCTGCTCCTTTCTATTTATAGGAATGAATCCTTAGGCATTTGCTTTCTGAGCAATCAGAGTCTGGATTCTAGCGATATTTCTGCGAACTTCTTTAATTCTGCTTGTGTTGTCCAGCTGATTTGTTGCATTCTGAAATCTCAGGTTAAAGAGTTCCTTCTTAGCAGCTACTAATTCTTCCTGTAATTCTGCAGCTGATTTTGTTTTTAAATCTTCTACATAATTTTTAATTTTCACTGTTATCACCGCCTTCTAAGTCTGCACGAGAAACGATTTTACATTTCGGAACCCATACGTGTTTCTGCTGGTTTTGCTGTTACTGGTTTGTCTGGGAAGATCTTGATCCAAACTTTACCGCCACGTTTGATGTAACGTGTCATGGCAACACGGGCTGCCTCAATCTGGTTGGAACGGATCCAGCATGGTTCTGCTGCAACTAAACCGAATTCACCGTAGTTGATTTTATTTCCTCTTGATGCTTTTCCTCTCATGGATCCGCGGAATTGTTTACGACGTTTAACTCTTTTTGGCATTAACATAATTATTTATCGCTCCCTTCCTTAGTTCCTTTTGTTGGAAGTACTTCGCCATTGTAGACCCATGCCTTAACGCCAACTTTGCCGTAAGTGGTGTCTGCTTCAGCGAAACCATAGTCGATGTCTGCCCTTAATGTCTGAAGCGGAATAGTTCCTTCGCTGTAGAACTCTGTACGAGCCATATCAGCTCCGCCAAGACGTCCGGAAACAGCAGTTTTGATTCCCTTTGCTCCAGCTTTCATTGTTCTGGACATGGTAGATTTCATAGCACGACGGAAAGAAATACGGTTTTCCAGCTGTAACGCAATATTTTCAGCTACTAACTGAGCATCCTTGTCCGGTCTCTTTACTTCTTTGATATCTACAACTAATTTTTTATCTGTAAATTTCTGTAATTCAGCTTTTACTTTTTCAATCTCAGAACCGCCTTTACCGATAACAACGCCCGGTTTAGCAGTGTAGATGATGATCTTCACTCTGTCAGATGCTCTTTCGATCTCAATCTTGGAAACACCTGCGCTGTATAATTTCTTTTTCAGAAAAGTTCTGATGTTATAGTCTTCTACTAAGTTATCAGCGAAATCGCCTTCAGCATACCATTTGGAATCCCAGTCTTTGATCACGCCGACTCTGAGTCCATGTGGATTTACTTTCTGTCCCATGATAGTCCTCCTTATCTTTCATCTAATACAACTGTGATATGGCAGTTTCTCTTTAAGATTCTGTAAGCTCTGCCCTGTGCTCTCGGTTTGATTCTCTTCATTGT